>LLBY010010137.1_pt2 | contig 17956 bp, 17 predicted proteins | sample 1489401 | NCBI WGS metagenome assembly LLBY01 (sample SAMN04092656, study PRJNA295927) | soil metagenome | biome: Soil prokaryotic community; feature: Bulk soil; isolation source: soil from tomato rhizosphere | host: tomato cultivar Hawaii 7996 | place: South Korea | collected 2011-11-01 | reverse complement strand
CTCATGGAGGAGCTCGCGAAGATCCGCCGCGTGCTGCAAAAGCTCGACCCCTCCGCACCGCATTTCTCGTGGCTGGTGGTGGACGGATCGCTCGGCAGCAACTCGATCGAGCAGGCGCGCGTGTTTAACCAGAGCTTCGGCCTCACCGGCCTGGTCGTCACCAAGCTCGACGGCACCAGCCGCGGCGGCGCGGTGGTCGGCATCTGGCGCGCGTTGAAGATTCCCATCCACTACGTCGGGCTCGGCGAACAGAAGGAAGACCTGCAACCCTTCGACCCCGAGGCCTACGCCAAGGCCGTCTTCGGGCTGGACGCCTGAGCTTTGGACCGGGCTTTCGCGGTTTCGTAAATTTCTGGGGCGCAGCGGGCAAAGCCTTGCCCGGGCGGGCAGGGTTTGTCTCAAGTCGCTTGCGTATGGTCGGCGGCGCGCGGAAACGGAGTCCGGGGCCGTCCGAAATCTTAACCCCAAATCTGGCGTCATGAACCTGGAAAGCATCCCCAAGACCTTTTGGCATTCGCTCAGCCTCTCGGTCGTCATCCTCAGCGTTGGCTTCGTCGGCGTCGCGCTGCTCACCGGCAATCTCACGATCAAGTATCAGGGCCTGGAGCTGGCCTCGCGCTCCGACGAGCTGGGCGCGGCGCTGGCCGAGCAGCAGCGCAACCTGGAGGAAAAATCGGCGCGGCTGGACGCGCAGGAGAAGGCGCTCGCGGAGCGGCTGGTCGAATTTGAAAAGGCCCAGGCCTCGCTCGCGCAGCTGCGCGATCAACTGGCCAAGGCGCCGCCTGCGGGCGCGTCGCGCGAGCTGGCCGAGCAGATCAAGGCGACGACCACCGAGCTTTCGCGGCCGAGCCTCACGCCGGTGGTGACGCCCAAGGTCGAGTTGCAGGTGGTGGACGACCGCATCCTTGAGCAGCGAAAGCTCATCCTCGACCGTTCGGAGCAGCTGCAAAAGGTCCAGGAGCGCCTGCGCTAATAATAAGGATCCGCAAACAGGTGCCGATTTTCTGTTCTTATCTGCCCCCCGCTCCCCCCTCGGATCGCGCTGTTGTCAGGTCGATGTCGGCGGTGCCAGCGTCCGCTCATGCGTGTGGTAGCTCTCGTGATGATCCTGCTGATGGTCGGCCGCATGTCGGCCGTTCCATCTGACAATGTGTATCCTGCCTATGCCGAAGGGCGCTCGCAGTCCCTGAACGGCGAGTGGGCGTTCAAATACATTCCCTCGCTCGGGGCCGGAAAAGACGCGGGATTCTACGCGCCGAGCTTTGAGGTCTCCGCATGGGCGACCATCCCCGTGCCGGCCAACTGGGAATTGGAGGGCTTCGCCGAGCCACGCTATGGATCCGGGCTGGAGGACGGGCTGGGGCTTTACCGGCGCACGTTCCGGATCCCCGAAATGTGGCGGGAAGGCGGGCGTGTCTGCCTCCGATTCGAGGGGGTGGCCTACGGCTTTGAGGCATGGGTCAACGGGCAAAAAGTCGGCGCGTCATCGGCGAGCGCCTACAATCCGCATACATTCGACGTGACCGACGCGATTTCTTCCGATCCGGGCGCGGAGAACGTCCTGGCCGTGAAGGTCACGACCAAGCCGCGCGCATTCAGGTTCGATCTGTATGACGATTGGTCGCTCTCGGGCATCTTTCGCGACGTCACCTTGTTTTCCGTGCCGGCGACGCACATACAGGATGTCACCACGCGCACGACGCTGCTGGAGGACGGAACGGCGAAGCTGTCGGTGGCAGTGACCGTGAATACGCGCGGCGCGGAAATCCGTGGAACGCTGTTCGCGCCTGACGGCGCGACGGTCGGCGAGTTCCTGCTGCCGCGCCAGACGGAGAGCAGCCGCCACGAGGCCGCGGTGGAGGTGCCCGCTCCCCGGCTTTGGACAGCCGAAACGCCGGCGCTTTACCGTCTCCGACTCGCGCTCTCCGTCGAAGGCCGGTCGTTGCAGACCATCGAGGAACGGATCGGCCTGCGCCAGGTTTCCATCGTCGATGGGGTGCTCCTGCTCAATGGCCGGCCCCTCAAGCTGCGCGGGATCAATCATCACGACCTCGATCCGGAGACCGGTCGCGCGATCACCGAGGACCAGATGCGGCGCGATCTCGAGTTGATGAAGAAAGGAAACGTCAATTTCGTGCGCACCGCGCATTATCCCACGCACACGCGGTTTCTCGAACTGGCCGACGAGCTTGGCTTTTACGTGCTCACGGAGGTTTCGATTGGCAACGGAGACGGTCGTGCCCTGAACGATCCCGCATTCCGGCCAAACCTCCTCGCGCGTGTCAAAGCGACCATTACCCGCGACAAAAACCATCCCTCGGTCGTCATGTGGAGCATCGGAAACGAGAACCGGATGAACGAAGGAGAACTGGCGGCGGGCCGCCTGGCCAAGGAACTCGATCCGACACGCCCCCTATGCATCCCGAAGACGGGCGTCACATTCGCCGAAAACCGCGACAAATTCCCGGAATACGTGGATGTTTTTGCGCCTCATTATCCGACCAGCGACGATATGCGGGCATGGGCGGCGACCCTGAAGCGCCCCCTGATCCTCACCGAATACGCGCACGCCCAAGGCTTGGCGGCGGACCGGATCGAGTCTCAGTGGGAGATCATTCGGTCGAGCCCGCGTTACGCCGGCGGCTCCATCTGGCATTTCCACGACCAGGGCATCCTCCGGAGAAGCAAAGCCCCGGTCGATCCGGATGAATATACCTTCTATGCGTGGGTGGACAAAAACCGCTACTACGATACCCACCAGGGGGATGGCGCGGACGGTATCGTCTATGCCGATCGCACGCCACAGACCGATTTCTGGCAGATGCGCAAAGTGTATTCACCGGTCCAGATTCTGGAGGACTCGGCCGAGGTAAAACCGGGTCGCCAAGAGATCGCCGTCACGGTCGAGAACCGTCATGACTTCCGGGCGCTCGACGGCATGAGACTGGCCTGGGCCTTGCGGCGAAACGGGGAAGCCGTCCAGAGCGGGGAGGTGCCGTTGGCAGCCTCCTCGCACGAGCGGGAGAGGGTGGACATTCCGGTGACGATTCTCCCCGATGCCACAGGTGAGGTGCTGGCGCTTGAGCTTCGATGCATCGATGAAACCGGACGGCAAATCACCGAGCGTGCGCTGCGGCTCGATCTGGCCGAGGCTCCTCGCGATGCGTGGTTGAGCAGTCTTCCGGCCGCGGGAGAGCTGAGCGTGAGCGAAACCCCGGACCAAGTGAATATCCGGCACCCCCACTTTAGCGTCTCTGTCGCACGTCCAGGCGGCGAACTCATCATTCGTGATCGCGACGGGCGCACCCTGGTGTCGGGGATTTATCCGCACCCCGGCCGGATGAGGCTGATGGTGGAGAGACGGGGCGGCGACGAATCGCGCTTCGGTTTCTGGCCCTTCGCCAAGCTGACCCAGCTTCAAAATCACGAGATCAAGGCGACGCGGCAGGGGGCCTCGGTGCGTCTTTCGGTGTCGGGTCGCTACCCGCGACCCAACGATCCGGAACAGGCGTTGCTCGGCGGCTATGAAGTGGAGATCGCGCCGAACGGAGTCCTCACGATCAGCTACCGCTATCAGCCCTCCGGCGCGGCCGACGGTAATTTCGCCGAGGCCGGGCTCTCCGTGGCCGTTCCCCGGGAGTTGTCCGAGTTTCGCTGGGTTGGCGCCGGCCCCTATTCCGGTTATCCAGGCAAGGACCGCTTGAATGAATTTGGCCTGTTTCACCTGAACCGGGAAGACCTTCACTTCCACGGCAATCGGCGTCAGACGGAATTGGCCCTGCTGACCAGCGCCGAAGGCGTCGGAATGGCCCTGGTCACGTCCGCCGCCGATGTTTGCGTCGAACGCGATCAGGACCAGACGCTGTTGAGTCACAACGCGGTGATTTCCAGTCCGGGGAACAAGACCGGTGGCAACCCGCCGGAGAAGATGGTGGAAGTGCGGGAGACGCCTGAGATCGCGGGCACATTCACCTTGGTTCTTCTCGGGGAAAGCTGGCCGGAGGCGCTGGTGAAACGGTTTGGCCGTCCGGCGCCGGCCAAGGAGGTGTTCCGGCCGTTCTTTCACAGTTACGATTGAGCTACGCGCCGTTCAGGCACCGCTCTTCCGAGCGGAGGTGACCGGAAGTAACGTCACAAGGTGGACGGGCGTCCCGCGTCTGCGGAATCCGCTCGTGGTTGGATGCGTGCGCAGGGACGCGCCCGACCACCTGGGCGAGCAGTCCAGAGGCGCTCGCGCTCCTGCCGATCATTTCGACGCGGGAATTTTTACCGGCATGATCGTGCCGTCTTCGTTGTAGTTCAGCGACGCCATGCATACGCGCCTCTCCCAGTTGCTCGGGCCCGCGACGTGGTAGAACAAATACCACTGGTCTTTGAACTCGGCGATCGATCCGTGGACGTTGAGCGAGTTGTTATCGATGATCGCCCCCTTGTGCTCGAACGGGCCCAGCGGGCTCCTGGCCATGCCGTAGTGCATGACATTGCCACGCTCGCCCTTTGGCCTCGTGGGGTAGCTCGCGTAGTAGATCCCCTTGCGCTTGTGGATCCAGATCCCCTCGTAGAATCCGCTCACGTCGAGGCGCTGAAGCGGTCCGTCGCGGGTGATCATGTCCTCCTTTAGTTTCACCACCCCGAGCCGGTAGCCGCCCCCGACGTAGAGGTAGGCCTGCCCGTCGTCGTCGATGAAGACGCAGGGATCGATCATGTATTTGATGTCCGCCTCGTCCTTTTTCACCAAGGGCTTGCCGAGGGCGTCCTTAAAGGGGCCGGTCGGAGAGTCCGAAACGGCCACGCCGATCTGTCCTCCTGCGGTAAAGTAGAAGTAATACCGCCCGTTTCGCTCGATGCAGTCCGGAGCCCACGCTTCCTCATCGGCCCACGCGATGTCTTTGAGGCTGAAAATGACACCATGGTCGGTCCACGTCGCCAAGTCACCCGAGGAAAAAACGTGCCAGTCCACCATGCCCTTCCAATTGCGTGCGCCCTTGGCGTCATGGGAGGGGTAGACGTAAACTTTCTCCCCAAACACGCGGGCGGAGGGATCGGCGTGAAAGTCGGGAAAAATGACGTTGTGACCGAATGCGGAGATGGCGCATCCAAGCAGCGCCGTTGGAATCGCGAGCGATTTTTCGAGAGGTGTCATAGAATGGTGATCAGCGGGAAGCGGAGAGCGGGCACGGTGGCGGCGGACGGTATGGGCTAGAGCTTCAGCTGCAAGGCCCGGCCCCGGTGGCGGACGGAGCGGGCGGCGGAGTCCTCGGGCAGGCCGACGTGCTCTCCGTGGCAAAAGATCGGATCCACTGAAAACAGCGCAGAACCAACTTTTCCTAAAGCGCTCAGGCCTGACTCACGGGCGCAAACGCTGGGCACGCGGGTGAGGTCGTCGCTGATTTTGTTGAATACGTCGCGAACGAGGGACGGCTTGAGTTTTCTCGCCTCAGGCGTGCTGCCAGTTTTCGCAGACGAGGCCGGGGACGCGGGCGAACTCGGTGGCGTTGTGGGTCACGAAGACGGCGCCGAGGGCGAGGGCCTGGCCGGCGAGGAGCGCGTCGTAGGGGCCGATGGGCTGGGCGTTGGGCTTCAGGTTGGCCAGGCGGGCGCGGATGTAGCCGGCGTGGTAGGCCGCTGCCGAGTCGAAGGGGAGGACGCTCGGAAAGAGGGACTGGAGGCGGAGGATGCGCTCGCGAAAGGCCGTCACGTCGGGGCGTTTGGAGGCGCCATATTCGAGCTCCATCAAGGCGATGGCGGAGAGGCGGCAGTCGGGGAAGTTCGCCTCGAACCGGTCGCAAAGAGCGGCGTCTTCCCGCCGATCCCGAAGGTAGCGGGAAAAGACGTTGGTGTCGGGAAGGTAGATCACGTGGTGTGGTCGGGGAAATCGGGAGCGGATCCGCGCAGCGCCTTGAGCGCCTTCAGTCGTTTGGCCTCGTAAGCGGGATCGGTGAGGATGAAGCCGCCGCCGTCGGTGGGCGTGACGAGGAAGCTTTTGCTTTTCACCTTGAGGGATTTGGGGAGGCGGAGGGCCTGGGAGTTCCCGGATTTGAAGACTTTCGCGGTGGTCGGGCTCATGTAGATACCGTGTAGATACGGGGCGGCGTGTCAACGTCCCCGGGCCCGCGCGCCGTCACCCCTACGGCGCGCGTCGCGCGAGGGCGCGGCGCAGGCCGCGCAGGGCCAGGGCGGACACGCCGAAGAGCACGACGTAGTAGGCGACCAGCGCGGCCACGCGCGGCGGGGTGAGGTCGTCGCTGATGTCGCCGAAGAGGATGGTGACCACGGCGCGCGCGGTGTGCAGCGCGGCGCTGAGCCCGAACATGAGGTGAAAGGGAACGCCCATGACGGGCATGAGGTAGAGCTGCACCGTGTAGGGCATGCCCGGCAGCAGGCAGCAGAGCAGGGTGGCGTCGCGGTGGCCGGCGCCGCGGAGCTTCGCGCGCCAGGGCTCGAGGCGGGCGAAGAAGCGCGCGGGCAGCAGGCGCACGAGCGCCCAGCCGAGCACGTGGTGGAGCACGCTGGTGACGGCGACCACCAGCATGCCGCCGAGAAAATCGAAGCGCACGCCGGCGATCAGGTGCAGCCAGCTGACGGGGAAACCGGCGAGCGGAAGCAGGGTGATGGCGGCGATGACGCCGACGCCGGGCAGGGCCTTGGCGCGGGCGTGCAGGTCGGCAAGGTCGAGGCGGCCCCAGAAAAAGGAGAGCGCGCCGATCGCGATCACGAGCAGGACGGCGCGCACCAGCAGCCGCGCGGTGACGTCGATCGGGCCGACGCGGAAAAACACGCGCGCGGGATCGGGGTCGATGGCGGCGGCGTCAGGCATCGAGCTCGAGGTCGGCGACGAGCGGCAGGTGGTCGGACGCGCGACGGGTGAGGAGATTGGCGGGGCTGTGCACGCGCTGGATGCGGAACTGCGGCGTGACGAAGATGTGATCGAGCTGGCGCACGGGCAGGAAGGACGGGAAGGTTTTCACCGCGACGTGGTTGGGCGCGTGGGCCTGCACGTCGCGGAAGACGGCGTGACCGTTGACCACGCCCCAGCGCGCGACGAGGCGGCGGTAGAGTTTTCCGCCCGGGGCGAGGTTGAGGTCGCCGAGGAAGAGGGCGGGGCGGGCGGGAGGGAGGCCGCCGAGAAAATCGTCCTGCAGCAGGCGGTCGATCTGGGCGGCGCGTTCCGCGTGGGCGAGGCCGAGGTGGGTGGTGATGACGGAGACTTCGCGGTCGCCGATGGTGAGCGCGGCGTGCAGCCCGTCGCGCGGCTCGATCACGGGGACGCCGCCGGTGGGCAGGCGGGCCTGGCGAAGGAGGCGCAGCGGGCGGGTGGAGAGCAGACCGTGGCCGTAGCGTTCCTCGCCGTGGACGATGGACGGGCAAAAAAGCTGGTGGAGGCCGAGCTCGGCGGCGAGGGCGGCGAGCTGATCGTCGCCGCGGGAGCGCGGGCGGCCGCAGTCGAGCTCCTGGAGCGCGATGATGTCGGGATCGAGCGCGCGCAGCACGCGGGCGATGCGGTCGGGGGCGAAGCGGCCGTCGAGACCCTTGCAGTAGTGGACGTTGTAGGTGACGACGCGCAGGTGGGCGGGGGTGGGGCGTGTGCGCCGGCGGTGGGCGTGGCGTTTGAGGCGGCCAAGGTGGCGCAGCGAGGTCTCGCGCAGCTCGGCGGGGCGCACGACGGGCTTGTGCAGGAAATGCTCGAAGGCGGGGGGAAGCAGGAGAAAACCCTGGATCTCGTCGGGCGAGGGGCCGCAGTGCGCGCCGTTTTCGTCGGTGAAGGAGAGGGCGGGCAGGACGGGATGCCAGCCGAGGCAGACGAGGTTGCCCGCGCGGGGCTGGCGGGCGAGGGCGACGAGGTCGCGGGCGACGAGCGGGAGGAGTTCCTCGGGCCCGCGCAACAGGGACGTGTCGTCGGGCAGGGAGACGGCGGCGTCGCGGGTGTGCCAGACGACGCCGTCGTCGTCGGGCTTGCACTGGAGCACGCCGGGCACGCCGCCGGCGAGCAGGTCGCGGATGAGGTCGGCCTCGTCGTCGGGGCCGAGCGGTTTTTTGAAGTAGAGGTGGCCGACGGGGCCCATGCAGGCGACGGCGAACTCGGTTTGCTCGAAGGGGGTGAGACGCGAGCGGTCGAGCGCGCGCAGGGCGTCGTGGCGTCGGCGCAGGCCCGGCGCGTGATGCTGGCGGGTGCGGTCGCGGTGGGGCGCGTCGCCGCCGCGCTCGGCGTCGGCGAGGCCGGGCCAGTGGCGGCGCAGCAGGCCCTCGAGGCCGCCGGGGCAGTTCAGGGCGAAGGGCCGGGCGCGGATCTGGCCGTGGTCGCTGAAGAGCACCACCTCGTAGTCGCGGCCGTCGGAGCGGCGCGCGGCGCGGTGGAGGTGGCGGACGGCGCGGTCGATGCCGAGCAGGGTCCAGTGGGCGAAACGCGAGCCCGGGCCGCGGCGGTGGGACTGCTCGTCGTAGCCGAGGAAGTTGACGTGGATGACGGGCAGGCCGCGCGCGAGGTCGATCTTGGCGCCGAGCGTCACCAGCTCGCGCAGGCCGACGCAGATGAAGACGCGGGCGAGGACGAAGAGAAACTCGCGGCCGGGGGACTGGCCGCGCAGCACGCCGCGGAACGCCTCGTACAGGGAGAGGACCAGCTCGACGGGCAGCAGGGCGACGAGGCGCAGGAACGAGGGGAGATGCAGGAAGGCGAAGAGAAAGATGTTCCGGATCTTGCCGGTGTCCCACATGTCGCCCGGGCCGATGGAGGCGCTGCAAAAGTGGCTCTCCGCCTGGGTGGCGCCGCCGGTGTAGATGTTGGACCAGGAGGACCCGTCGCGGAGCAGGCCCTCGTGTTTTTCGGCGAGGTCGGCCTCGATGCGTTTGGCCCAGTCGGGGTGCATCATGGCGCCGATGCCGTCGGCGCGGGGGTCGAGGAAGTTGAAGGAGGGCACGGCGGCGCGCACGCCGTAGTAGAGCTCGGCCTGCACGGCGGGGGTGGTGGAGGGCAGGCCGCTGTAGAAGGTGTGCTCCCGGTAGCCCTCGCGCCGCAGCAGGTGGCGGAGGAAGGGCAGGCGACCGGAGGCGAGGGCGCGTTCGAACTGCGTCTGCGAGAGCCCGTCGATCTGCACGAGCAACAGGCCGGGCGAGTGGCTCGGCGCGGTGCTGCGCGAGAGACGGAGGCGACGGGTTTCCCACTCGGCGCGACTGAATCGGCGCCGCCAGCGACGCAGGGTGGCTCCGATGTCGGTCAGCATGGTGGCGGGAAATCAGGCGACGGGGTTGGATTGGGCGCCGGAGGGCGTGGCGCCGGTGGCGGCGTCGAAGAGGGCGCCGGCCTTGTCGGCGATGATCCGGCCCTCGGTGGCGATGCGCTCGACGACGGGTTTGACGGCCTTGACGAAGGCGGAGTCGTCCGCGTCGGCGGCGCGTCGCGCGGAGATGAGCTCTGCGTAGAGCGCGAGCAGGCGCGCGGAGGTCCGGGCGCGGTCGAGCCCGGCGGCGGTGGCGCGGGCGGCCTCGGACCAGCGGGCGAGGAGTTCGCGGTCGCGCAAGGCCCCGGAGAGGGCGAGGGCGAAGGCGTCGGCGTCGGCGTCGTCGGGGAGCAGGCGGCCGTTCTCCTGGTCGCGCACGACCTCGCGCACGCCGGAGGCGTCGAGGGCGACGACGGGCGAGCCGGTGGCCATGGCCTCGGCGAGCACGAGCCCCTGGGTCTCGGAGGTGGAGGCGAAGGCGAACAAGTCCATGGCGGCGCAGGCGTCGAGCAGGCGTCGGCCGGTGAGCTGGCCGGCGAACACCACGCGGTCGGCGACGCCGAGCCCGGCGAAGGCGGTTTCCATGTCGGCGCGCGCGGGGCCGTCGCCGACGATCAGGGCGCGGGCGTCGGGGGATGCCTTGAGGGCGCGGCCGACGGCCTCGGCGAGGTAGGCGAGGTTTTTCTCGGCGGCGAGGCGGCCGAGGTGGCCGATCACGGGCGCGTCGGCGGGGAGGCCGAGGTGTTTGCGCGCGCGCGGGCCGCGGCCGGAGGCGAGGCGGGCGTTGTCGATGCCGGTGGGGATGGCGTGCACGGGCACGGTGACGCCGCGCGCGAGGATGAGCTCGCGCACGCTCTCGCTCGGCGCGACGACGGCGGCGCAGCGGTTGGCGAAGCGCGTGGCGACGTCGGCGGCGATATCGCCCAGGGCCTCGCTCTCGATCGGCAGGTAATGGGTGTAGCGTTCGTAGAGCGTGTGGTGGGTGAAGACCACGGGCACCTGCCGGCTGGCGGCCTCGCGCAGGGCGGTGTCGCCCAGCAGGAACGGGTGGTGGGCGTGCACGATGTCGGCGCGGAAGGCGGCGAGGCGTTCGGAGAGCAGGGCGGCGAAGGGGATGCGCACGGAGAAATCGCTCGCGTTGAAATGGGTGAGCGCGGGGATGCGCGCGACCGAGCGCTCGATGGAGCGGGGAGCGGGGCCCTCGTCGAACTCGGGCGCGACGACGAGCGCGCGATGGCGCGCCCGACGCTGGTCCTCGAGCATGGTTTGCACGGCGCGCGCGACGCCGCCGACGTGGGGAAGAAAGGTGTTGGTAAAGTGGCAGATTCTCATGACGGGGCGACGCGGCTCAGGAGCGATGGCCGCCGAAGAAGAGGCCGACGCCGCCGAAGATGAGGGCCACGACGCCGAGGAGGGTGAGCCAGAGGCTCTTGTCGGTGGGAGCACCGGTGATGGCCTCGCTGAGGGCCGAGGTGATGGAACCCGATGCGCGCAAGCCATAGACGAGCAGGATACAGCCGGCGATGAACAGGGCAAGGTGGGGGACTTTTTTCATAATTAGCGCGGGTTTGAAAGGGGGGCGGGTCAGCGGCCGCGGATGAGCCCGGCGAGGACGGAGACGACGAGCAGGAAGAGGAAGATCACGAAGAGGATCTTCGCTATGCCGGCGGCGGCGCCGGCGATGCCGGTGAAGCCGAGCACGCCGGCGATGAGGGCGATGACGAGGAAGGCGAGGGTCCAGGAGAGCATGGCGGGCGGGGGTCGAGGGTTGAGGTTGTGCGGTGGTTTCGATGCGGGAGCGGTCGGGCGGCGGGGTCAGAACGCGACGGAGAGGGTGATGGAGCCGAAGCGGCTCCACGGGTCGGGCTGGGTCTCGAATTCCTTGGTGCGGTGGACGAAGGCGCCGGTGAGCTGCCAGCGGCCGGCGATGACGCCGAGGCCGGTCATGATGTCGGCGACGAAGATCTCGCGATCCACGGACGGGCCGTCCTTCCACGTGTTGCCGTCGAGGAAGATGTCGCGACCGACGGCGCGGCCCTCGGCGCCGGCGAAGACGAAAAAGCCGAAGTCGCGATAGGCGGAGACGCGCGGATCGAGATCGTCGACGGGCGACGCGCCGATGGCGCCGCCGCGGGCGAGGGCGACGCCGAAATCGCTGGGCAGGTTGAGGCCGAGGCGGGCGGTGGCGCCGAGGTTGGCGTGGGTCTGGACGTTGCCTAGGGACGCGCCGCCGTGGGGGATGAAGTCCATGCCGACGCCGTCCCAGAGGGTGCGGGAGACGAGGCGGTAGCGGCGTTCGTAGATGAGGTTCACGCCGGGTTCGTCGCGGAGCTGGTGGTCCCAGCCCTGCGGCACCTCGTCGTCGAACCATTCGTGCACGATGCGCTGGGTGTCCTCGACGAGGCTGGAAGGGCCGACGATGCCGGCCTGGATGGAGACGATGTCGGCGCGGCGGGCGGTCTTGGAGATGAACGAGACCTCGAGGTAGCTCCATCCGGCGTAGGGGCGGTCGGAGGGGTCGGGGACGGTGGCGTCGGTGTCGCTCGGCGTGTAGATGCTCTGGCCGATGGTGAAGCCGAAATTTTTCTGGGTGTCGGGCCGGTTGACGAAGGGCAGGGCGTGGAGAAAGGAGCTGCGCCAGCCGGTCTGGCCCCAGTCGGTGAGGTCGCCGGTTTGCCAGGAGAGCTTGGCGCCGTTGCTGTAGTTTTGGTCGGTGCCGCCGAAGTAGTCGTTCTCCACATAGATGGTGAAAAGGCCGGTGCGGCGGGCGCGTTCGACGGGCGGAGGCGGCTCGGTGTCCGCGTCGGCGGCGGGCGCCGGTGTCCGGGCCGCGAGCGGCGGCAGGGCGTGGCAGGCGAGGAGGGTGGCGGACAGGAAACCGAGCCGGAAGCGAGTCATGGGGAGAGGGTGGGTGAGGCGGGCGATTGGCGCGGGGCCGGGCGGCCGGACACGCGGATGTAGTTGATTAGCGGATACTCCTGGCGGCGGCGGGCGGGGAGGGGGTGGAAGGGGCGCGAGGGAGAGTGTTCATGCCCCGATGGATCGCAGCCCATGTGCCATGCACGGGGGTATGTTGTTTAGCGCATGAATATGAAATGAATGCGTCGTTTTCGAGGTCGGCCCGGGATGGCGCCGGGCGGGCAAAATGCAAGGTGGCCGCGGGGGCGGGTTGCAGCCTGCACGAAATCCGGCGGAGGCGTTGACACGGGCGAGCCGACGCATCCCGTGATCCGCACGATCACTTGCGGAACGTTGGCGGTGAAACGAACTCGCGTTACTTTCTCCAATCCAAACCGATCCCATGCGCATCCTTATCGTCGATGATCAACGCACCGTCCGCCTGTCCCTCGGGCAGGCGATGAAGGCGGAGGGCCACGCGGCGGACACGGCGGACAGCGGCCGCGCGGCCCAGCTGAAGCTCGCGGAGGAGGCCTACGATCTCGTGTTGCTGGACCTGCATCTGGACGGCGACGCGGACGGCCTCGACCACCTCGTGCGGCTGCAAAAACTCTCGCCCGGACTGGCGGTGGTGGTGTGCACGGCGCAGGCCTCGATCGAGACCGCGGTGGAGGCGATGCGCCGCGGCGCGCTCGACTACCTGGAAAAGCCCTTCACGCCCGAGGCGCTGCGCCAGGTCCTCGCGCGGGTGGAAAAATACAACCGCCTGCGGCAGCGCGTGGCGAACCTCAGCGACGTGGTGGCGCGCAGCGGCCCGGCGCCCGACTTTGTCTCCGAGGAGCCGGGCATGCGCGCGGTGCTCGAGGTGGTGGGTCGCGCGGCCGGCACGCGCGCCAACGTGCTCGTCCTCGGCGAAAACGGCACCGGCAAGAGCCAGCTCGCCCGGCACGTGCACGAGGCCAGCCCGCTGCGCGACGGCCCCTTCGTGACCGTGAACTGCCCCTCGCTCTCGCGCGAGCTGCTGGAGAGCGAGCTTTTCGGCCACGCCAGGGGCGCCTTCACCGGCGCGGTGAGGGACTACGCGGGCAAGGTGGACGCCGCGCGCGGCGGCACGCTTTTCCTCGACGAGATCGGCGAGCTGCCGCCGGACCTGCAGGCCAAGCTGCTGCGCCTCCTCCAGGAGAAAACCTACGAGCGCGTCGGCGAGACCCGCACCCGCGCGGCCGAGGTGCGCGTGATCGCCGCGACCAACCGCGATCTCGCCGCGGCGGTGAAGGCGGGGGCCTTTCGCGAGGACCTCTACTACCGCCTGAACGTGATCGCGGTGACGATGCCGCCCCTGCGCGAGCGCCCCGCCGACCTGGAGCGGCTGGCGCGCAAGTTTCTCGCCTACTTTGCCGAGGAGTCGGGCCGCGTCGCGAACGATTTTTCCCCCGAGGCCTGGGCGGCGCTGCGTTCGCACCCCTGGCCGGGCAACCTGCGGGAGCTGCGCAACGCGATCGAGCGCGCGGTCATCATGAGCCGCGGCGACGAGGTGCAGCGCGCGGACCTGCCCGACACCCTCGCCGCGTCGCCCTCCAAGGACGGCGCGGTGACGCTCGGCGGGCTCGTCACGCTCGACGAGCTCGAGCGCGAGCACGCGCGCCGCGTGCTCGCGCGCACCGCCACGCTGGAGGAGGCGGCGCGCGTGCTCGGCATCGACGGCGCCACGCTCTACCGAAAGCGCAAGCGCTGGGCCGCCGCCTCCGGCGAGGACCCCGCCAACCCGGCCCCGCTCCCGTCATGAAACGCTGGAGCTTCGTCAGCGGCCTGACCGTCATCCTGTTGCTCGTGCTGGTGCTGAGCGGCTTTTCCGTGGCGGTGATCCGCAGCCTCACCGACGACCTCGACCGCCTGATCGCGACCAACTACGACACGATCCGCGCCATCCGCGACATCCGCGACTCCACCACGCGGCTCGACGCGTACTACCGCAAGGCGGTCTCGGCCACCGAACTCCCGGCGGGGCGGGGCATTTTCGACCACGAGCGCGAGGTGACCGAGCAGCGCCTGGCCTTCGTGCTCGCCCAGGCGAAGGAGCCGGAGGAGGAGCAACGCGCGGAGCGGCTCTCCGCGCTCCTGCTCGACTATCTCGACGCCTACGAGAACTACCTCGGCCTGAGCGGCGACCGCTCGCGGCTCGCGGAGGACCGCTTCGCCAACGCCACGATCAACCTCGCCCAGCTGGCGGGCGAGATCGGCACCGCCGCGACCGCCATCATCGAGGACCAGGAGCGGCAGATTTTCGAGCGGCGCGACGGCGCGGTGACGCGCGGGCGGCAGGCGACCACGCTCGCGCTGGGCATCGTGGCGGTGTCGCTCCTGGTATATGTGGTGACCTCGATGCGCCTGACGCGCGGCGTTTACCAGCCCCTGCGCGACCTGCGCGACGCGATCGCGCGCGTGCGCGAGCGGCGTTTCGAGGAGCCGATCCGCGTCGATGGCAGCGAGGAGCTCGGGCAGATCGCGACCGCCTTCAACGCGATGGCGCACGAGCTGCGCGTCTATGTGGCCGAGACCGACGAGAAGGCGGTGCAGGCCGCGCGCGACTGTCGCGCCATCCTCGCGGCGCTGCCCTACCCGGTCTATATCGTGGACGAGACGCTCGTCGTGCGCCTGAGCAATCCGCGCGGCGACCGGCTCTCCGAGGCGTCGGGCGTGCCCGGCGCGCTGCCCGCCTCGGTGCGCCGCCAGATCGACCTCGCGGCCGAGCGCGGCCACGACCTCGTGGACAACGACATGCACCGCGTCATCGAGGGCGGGGAGGCGGCGGACGGGCGCGGACCGGTGTCGTATCTGCCCCAGGTGTTTCGCCTCGTGGACGCGCACGGCGGCCGCGAGGGCTGGGCGGTGCTGCTCGTCGATGTCACGAAACTGCGCCGGCTCGACGAGGCGAAGACCAAGGCGCTCTCGACCCTCGGCCACGAGGTGAAGACGCCCGTCACCGGCATACGCATGAGCCTGCACCTGTTGCTCGAGGAAAAGCTCGGCGCGCTCAACGACGACCAGCGCGAGCTCATCGCGGCCGGGCGCGACGATTGCGAGCGCCTGCTCTCGGTGTTGCAGTCCCTGCTCGAGCTGGCGCGGCTGGAGAGCGGCCGGGCGGTTTTCAAGCCGGAGCCGACGCCGGTGGATCGGCTGCTCGCGCAGGCCGACGCGATGCACGGCGAGTTTGTGCGGCGGAGCGGGATGACGCTCGTGGCGCCGGAGTCGCCCGACGGGCTGCCTCCGGTGGAGGCGGACCTGGTGCACGCCGCCCGCGTGCTGGGCAACTTCCTCTCAAACGCGGCCAAATACGGCGCGCCCGGCGGCGAGGTGCGCCTGTCGGCGGTCGAGCGCGCGGACGGCTTCGTGCGCTTCAGCGTGAGCAACCCGGCGGGGCGTCCGCTGAGCGAGGAGGAGCAGGCGCGCATTTTCGACCCCTTCTACCGTTGCTCGGGGGAGCGGGCGGAGGGTTCGGGCCTCGGCCTCACCATCGCGCGCGAGATCGCGGCGGCGCACGGCGGGCGCATCGGGGTGTGGTGCGAGGACGGGCGGATCGAGTTTTACCTCGACCTGCGGCGACTGGACACGGCGTTTGATCCGGAGGCGGCGGACGAGTCGATTTTTCGGGTGTAGCAACGAGGGGCGACGATCAGCCGAGCGGATTGCGGCCGCGGATGAGGCGGACGATGATCGCGACGAAGGCGACCAGCAGGAGCAGGTGGATGAAGCCTCCGAGCGTGTAAGACGACACGAGGCCCAGCAGCCACAGGATGACGAGGAGGATGGCGATGGTTTCGAGCATGGCGGAACGGGGACGCCCACGGATTTGCATACGCGGGGCCAAGTCCGGCGATGAAGCGGCAACTGTTTTAAAGCCGGACGGTTGCGTTTTTCCGGGGCGCGGACGGCTTGCCGCGGGCGTGTGCATTATGCAGGCCGGCCGGCGGTGGCGGCCTGCGTTTTGCAGGGCGGAAGGGGGGAGGAGGCGGGCCGGCGGCGGGGCTACTTTTTCTCGGACCGATCCGGCGGGGCGAGGTGGCTGAGCACGAGCACCAACGCGGCGCCGACCAGGGCGAGGCCGAGGGCGACGAGCAGGCTTTGGTCGATCGGCGGGGCGATGTTGGCCTGCATGAGCGGCACCTCCTCGCCATGGCTGTTGACGCGGGTGGAAAGGACCCTCTTCCACGGCCAGACGGTGCGTAGTGCCCCGGCCATTACGCCGGTGAGGGCGACCAGCGTGATCTGGCGGTGGTGATGCAGGAACCAGCTGACGACGCGCACAAACGAGAGGATGCCCACCGCGATGCCGGCGATGAACACGGCGAGGGAGGCGAAGTCGCGGGTGGAGACGGCCTCGAGCACGATCTGGTATTGGCCCATGATGACGAGCAGGTAGGAGCCGGAGATGCCGGGCAGGATCATGGCGCAGATGGCGATGGCGCCGGCGACGAAGAGGAAGGGTTTGCCGACGGGGGTTTGCAGGAGGGGCAGGCCGACGAGCAGGTAGGTGCCGACGGTGAAGAGGACGAAGGTCGCGACGTGGGCGGTTTTCCACGGCCAGGTGAGGCGGGCGAGCAGCACGATGGAGCCGGCGATCAGGCCGAAGAAAAGCGACCAGAGCTCGACCGGGTGGCTCTTGAAGAGGGCGGAGAGCAGACCGGAGAGGGTGAAGATGGCGGTGACCAGGCCGGCTCCGAGGCAGAGGAAAAACACGATGGGCACGCGCGCGCAGGCTTCGCGGACGCGGCCGCGCAGGACGAGGCGGAGCAGGGCGAGATCGAAGGTTTTGAGGCCGTCGATGAAGCGGTCGTAGATGCCGCAGACAAAGGCGATGGTGCCGCCGGAGACGCCCGGGATGAGGTCGGCCATGCCCATGAAGAACCCGACGAGGGCGATGCGGAGGCAGGAGAGGAAGCGCATGAAAAGGAGAGGAGGAGTGCGAAGAGACCGGCGCGGCGGGCGGGGGACAAGGGCGAAGGCGGGCCGTTGTTCAAGGTTGGAGGAGCGCGTTCAGACCCAAGGCCGGGGCGGCGAGGGTCTGATGCCGATCATGCGTATAGATGGCCGCAAATCCGTGATGCCGCGCGGTGACCAGGTGCAGGCAATCCGCCGTGCGCAAAAAAACGTCGGACGGCAGCGTGAGATAAAGCTGCGCGGCGGCCTGCGTGATGACGGCGTCCAAGGGCAGCCAAGTCCAGAAGCCCGACAGATCGTCCTGTTGAAACTGGCGGGCGGCGGCGGAAAAATCGGTCGCGCTCCATCGGCCTTCGCGCAGGCGTCGGTGAAATACGCCGAGCAACTCAGCGCGCGCCAACTCGGACAGGCAGACCTCGCCGGGATAATCTTCCAGGTGCGCCCGCACGGCGGCCGACTCGGTCTCGGGAACGTAAAGTTTGGCCGCGTAGGAGGTGTCGCAAACAATCATCGGTCGTCGCGCAGGGTGTCGAGATCGTCACCCACGGGCGCGGCGGGGGACTGGCGCATGAGGGCCGCGTATTCGGGCAGGATTTGGCGCGTGCGGCGAACCGGGGCGGGCATGCGGTCGGGGGCGACGAGCAGCGCCACGGGTTGGCCGCGATCCGTGATCACCGTCGGGGTGCGCGAGCGACCGGCGTTGCGCACCAAGCGCCCGGTGGCGGCATGGAGTTGTTTGATCGTCAGGGGGCCGGGCATGGTGACACGGTGTCACCATGCCGGGTCCGGAGTCAACGCGCGAGCCGGATTTCCGATGACGGTCGCGAGGAAAATCGGGGAAGGTGAACGGGGGATCAGGGCGGAACGCGGGACGGAAATTGAGCTTACGCTCAAGCCTACCC
>LLBY010007067.1_pt4 | contig 17985 bp, 19 predicted proteins | sample 1489401 | NCBI WGS metagenome assembly LLBY01 (sample SAMN04092656, study PRJNA295927) | soil metagenome | biome: Soil prokaryotic community; feature: Bulk soil; isolation source: soil from tomato rhizosphere | host: tomato cultivar Hawaii 7996 | place: South Korea | collected 2011-11-01 | reverse complement strand
TTTTTTTATGCTTAGCTCTACTATGCCTTTCAAAAAGCGTCTCATCTGCACAGATTTTATCTCATTTTAGGTTAAACATAAAAAATAAAGATGAGTTCTTACTTAAACCTTTGCTCGCCTATTGTTTGCTGAAATAGACTCCAATTCACATCACTAGCATTAATAATAAAAGTTTCCGATTTTTTAAAAAAAGAAGTTATCCCGCCTACCCCTCCACCAACAAAGGCACCAGAAAGTCCTCCTATTAAACCGCCTTCAGCTGGTGTGTATGAAAAAACCCAATCATTTGGGTCTGAAGAAGAAGCTATTAAAACAGCTCCTAGAGCAGCCCCTGTTGCAGCACCAATAAGCACATTATTACCTGCTGCCCGTTTGGTTTTTATAAAACCAATTTCTCGTAAACTTATTTTCTCTTGTTTGCTACTCCCTTTTAGTTCCAGAAGTGAATCATTAATAAAAATTAGCGACCCCTTATTTATTTGCTTGCCTTCCAAATCATATACTCTAAGGTATATATTGCTTTTTTTTACTTCACTTTGAGCATAAGTGCCTGTACTAAATACCAAAACTATAGCCAAAGCCATTAGTCTGATTTGCTTTTTTAGTGTCTTCATGATTTTTTAAATTTATACAGTTAGTTATTATAATTAATTTTATTTGAGCTTATAAGTAAGTCCAATTTTAGAAGATTTAATGTCTCCTTCGCCTGTTTCAAAAATGGCATTAACGGAGTATTTATTAAGCCTCAATCCTAATGTTATACCACTAAATCCTGTGCTATCGCTATATAATTCCGTGTTTTTGTAATTCAACAAATCACCTAGATAAAAACCTAGAGTGAATGCTTCTTCATTAGAAATTTTAAACACATATTCTGAATATAAGTTGAAAGTGAACATAGATTTCTGATTGACAATAATCAGATTTCCGTCATTATTGGTAGTTAATTCAGATAATTTATCTTGATAAGGTCCAAATTCATTTAGATAAGCAAATTCCAAACCTATAAAACGCCAGTCTACTTTAGGTCTTGTATAAGTATAGTTTATTCCAGATTTAATATTAATGGTATAAAAAAGACTCTTTTCACCTTTAACAATTAGATCGCTATAGCCTTCCTTAAAATTATAAGCACCATAGGTTCCTCCCAATCCATAATAATAATTAAAAAACCTTCCCGTAGTATTTCTATGAATATTAATTGCTACTATAGTTTTAGTATCATTAAAACTATCATCCTCTTGCGAATGTTTTCCAAAACTAATGTCTCCAGATACATAGGTTGCGGTTGTTTTTTTATCTATAAAATGTTGTTTTTCGGTATAAGACTTTATCGAGCCGTATGAACCTGTGGTATAAACCCTTTTAACCTCGCAGGAACTCACAATAATCACTAATAATAAATTCAATAACGCTTTCATAATAATAGTGTTTAAAGTCATGCTTTTATTTTAAAAAACGCATGAATGGTTAGTAGTTCAAATGTACTTTGTGATATTTGATAATCATTTGACTAAAACGCTGATAATTAGAATTATTTTTCTTAAATTTCACAAAGTCTTCCAGAAACCTACTTGTAATTTTTCAAAAAATGCAAGAACAATTTATTAGGTATCTAAAGGAAAAAACACAAAATCAGACCTCGTTTGTAGAAGAAATAGCCACTATTTTAGATATAGGTTATGATGCAGCATACAGACGTATTAATTTAAAAACCAGCTTATCTCTTGAGGAAAGTGTAAAACTTGCAAAACACTATAAAATATCGTTAAATAATTTATTTGAAGTTGGCAGTCAAAATTCTATCCTTACAGAATTATCACCACCAATACATAACAAAGAAGGTTTAGAACTCTACTTTAAACAATCGCTTAATAATGTTTTACCATTAACACAATTAAAAAGTGCTTCCATAATTTATTCAGCTAAAGACATTCCACTTTTTCATACATTAAAAGATTCCTTTTTATCACGTTATAAAATTTATGTTTGGTTAAAAGATGTTGATACCAATATGACTAAAAGCAAAGTCACATTTGATGATTTTATAAAAACCATTCCCGATTCATTACTTGAAAACGCTTACAAATTAGGTGAAGTTTACAAAGACATAAACATTACAGAGATTTGGAACAATACCACCATTAATGGCACATTACAACAAGTATTATACTATTTTGAAGCAGGAGCGCTATCAAAAAAATTGGCATTGCTAATTTGTACAGACATTGAAGATGTTATTCGGCATGTAGAAAAACAAGCCATTCAACAGTCTATAATTGGTTCCAAAAATAAAGCTATTTATAATTTATACATTAACGATATCCATACCATGAGCAATACTATTATGGTAAAAACACCTTATAAAAAAGTATTCTTTACACCTTTTACAGTAATAAGTTATTTTAAAATAGAGCATCAACCAACTTGTGAACTTATGCACGATTTTTTTGAAAAACAAATGAGCATTTCTAAGCTATTGGTGAATGCGGGCGAAAAAGACAGGTCATTATTTTTTAATAGAATGCACCAAAAAATAAACCGATTGCGAGAACGCATCATTATTGATAATGATGCGTTTGATTTTGAGTAGCAAAGATTTATACCATTTAATATTTGAAATAACGGTAATAAAACACCCTTTTCCCTTTCTACCTCAAATACCCCATATCCTTCGTCATAGTTATGCCACACACATCCTAGAGCAAGGTATTGATATATGGTATATTCAAAAGTTATTAGGACACACGAGACCAGAAGCCACAATGACTCATACTCCTGTTACTCGAAAAGATTTACAAGAAATAAAAAGTCCTTTAGATAAATCTTGAAATAGCAGACTTCGCTTCCTTTAGTTCATGCCTCACGGCAAACCACCTTGCGGCATACTAATGGTTCAGTTTGTTAAACCGTCCATAACTTCAATGGTGGAAACATGCTCTGCGGATACAGACGCTGTCACGTCAAAATCAGTTCTTTTTTCTATCTTTACTACCAAACATCCCACAACTAAAAGTTATAAAACCATTGTGTGCAATTATGAAAAAACATATATCAATACATTGAAACGATATAAAAAGATTAAAATAATTACAAAAAAAGGATTGATTGGATTGGTCTCCGATAATAGGGCGGTACAGTTTTGCGAATCTATTTTGTTATCTCCTCCCCCCAAAAAATAACCAAAGAAATTCCACCACATGGTGTTGTCGTATTAAAATTTAAAGGAATCGCATCCCCTTATAATGTGTTTCAATATGCAGACAAATAAGTTATAACCTTTATACAAACTTTAGAAAAATGCAAATAAAACATTTAGTAGTAATTACTATCATTTTAACAGCTTGCTCTGTTCATAATAAGAAAAATTACCAATCTGTTATTACAGGTATACCCTGGTATACCAAGGACGGAAACAATGTTTCAGCGCATGGAGCCAATATTATTAAAGAGGGTGATAAATTCTATCTATTTGGCGAATATAAAAACAACGACAATAATAGATTTGAAGGTTTTAGCTGCTACTCTTCTTCTGACCTGATGAACTGGACATTCGAAAGTATCGCAATGCCTCCAAATCAAAGCGGTAGATTATCGAGTGCTGAATGTATTGGTGAGCGTCCGAAAGTAATGAAATGCCCATCTACAGGTGAATTTATCATGTATATGCATGCCGATTCTAACAATTATACAAATCCTGCTGTTGAATATGCTGTTTCAAATAACATAACCGGACCTTATGAATATAAAGGACGATTGATGTTCGGAGATGAATATATTAAACGTTGGGATATGGGGATCTTTCAGGATGATGATGGAACAGGTTATGTTATATTGCATCATGGCGATATCTATAAATTAGCTAACGATTATAAGAGCGTGGTAGAACACGTTTTAAAACACGACAAAACACTTCGTACCGAATCCCCCGCAGTATTTAAACACAAAGATACTTACTACTGGATTGGCTCCGGCTTGACAGGCTGGGAACGAAACGATAATTATTATTTTACTGCAAAATCTCTGACTGGTCCCTGGACAAATCGAGGGGCAGTAGCCCCTGAAGGTACGCTCACATGGAATTCTCAATCTACTTTTGTGTTTCCTGTAGTAGGAAATAAAACAACCACATTTATTTACATGGGAGACCGATGGTCTTTTCCTAAACAAAGAGCTACGGCAACTTATGTATGGCAACCACTAATATTTAATGACGATGAAATTTCAATGCCTGAATATCATGAAAGCTGGACCATTAATGTAGAAACGGGAGTATGGAAAGATGTCCCTATGAAACCCTCTTATAAAATAGCATATAATGATGAGGCTGTAAGTTATAAAGGTTTGTGGAAAGATGCGGAGGGTGACGATACTAAATCGAAGCGAGCGAATACAAAGGACGCAACTGCCTCAATTTCATTCAAAGGTTCTCAAATAGCTTTACGTGGCGTAGCATCTATAGACTGTGGATACGGTCACATTATAATTAAAAGTCCAAAAGGAGAAACAGTACACGATACATGGGTAGATATGTATTCGAACAAAACGGTAGAAGGTTTACAATATATGAGTCCAATGCTACCTGAGGGGGAATATATATTAACATACTCTCCGACTCAATCACATTGGTACTGGACGGAAAAGTCAGGAAAACAATGGGGAAGCATAGATACATTTATATCATTCAGCGAGGCTTGGGTGTTCTAATATCTGTATTAGAAACTTAGGCAAAGTGGTTAAATGATAATTAAGGAAAACCCATCCTATTTATAAGCACATTGGCAAACCATACGAGCCACACTTAGACCAAAACTTGCCAAAGAGCTTACAAAGCCAGCCCGGATATCCGCGTTTAAGGGAGATTTTGGGATTTCCCCACTTACAAAATAGATGCTCTGCAAGATAAGTGAGAAATAAGATGAAAGATTAAATTTGTAAAAACTAAAAATAGATTGGCTTTACATCAGCATACACAAGGAACAAAAAACTATATACAACATACATGTATAACCATCAAAAATAATTACATCCATAAAATTATTAGCTCTTAAAATCTACCATCAAACGTTAAACCTTGTTAAAAATTTGCTTTTTTACTCATTTTCATTATATTACTAGTTATGATACATGAAGACAAAGCAAAATATTCAGACATTTTAGAGAACTCTATTACTTATTTAGAGAAGCACGGCTTTAAAAACATTCAAGCCGATGCTGATGGTTATGAAACCCCAAAATCTTATGCAAAAGCAGGTAGCAATATTACTATCACACCAGATATTGTTGCAGAAAAGGAAGGCAGAAAACATTATTTTGATTTAAGTTTAAAATCCGAAAAACCAAAACTATTAAAATCCAAATGGCTATTTCTTAACACCTTAAGCAATTTAAAATCGTCTAGATTTAGACTTATTACAGTTCGTGGGCATTATGCCTTTACACAAGAAATGTTGGAGGCAATAAATCTTAAGAACAAAACACTAATTAAGATTTAAAATAAAATCTTTAGAACTAAATTCTGCATTAACGACAGGAATGGCATCCTTTTATTTTTGTAAATAAAAGAAATAACGGATAGCGTGGCTATTTTAAAATTTTTACGCCTTGAAAAGGTTATTTCAATAATAAATCAAAACTTTTTGTAACATTTTTGATATAGTTACGTATAACTATTGAATAACAATATTCATTTTATAACTTACAGAAGAACTTTAGATGAGACAACTTAAAATCACGAAGCAGGTTACCAACAGAGAAACCGCTTCGTTAGACAAATATCTTCAAGAAATTGGAAAAGTTGACTTAATTACCGCAGACGAAGAAGTAGAATTAGCACAACGCATTAAAGCTGGCGACCAAGCTGCTTTAGAGAAGTTGACAAAAGCTAATTTACGTTTCGTTGTATCGGTAGCTAAGCAATATCAAAACCAAGGTTTAACATTGCCCGATTTAATTAATGAAGGTAATTTAGGTTTAATTAAAGCAGCACAACGTTTTGATGAAACCCGTGGTTTTAAATTTATATCGTATGCCGTTTGGTGGATTCGTCAATCGATCCTTCAAGCGTTGGCTGAACAATCACGTATTGTACGTTTGCCTTTAAACAAAATTGGTTCTATTAACAAGATTAATAAAACATTTGCGTTTTTAGAGCAAAGTCATGAGCGTCCACCAAGTGCTGAAGAAATTGCAAAAGAGTTGGACATGACTATTAACGATGTTAAAGAGTCTATGAAAAATTCAGGCCGTCACGTAAGTATGGATGCACCTTTAGTTGAAGGTGAAGATTCTAACTTATATGATGTATTAAATAGTGGTGAATCGCCTAACCCAGATAGAGAGTTATTACACGAATCGTTACGTACAGAAATTGAACGTGCTTTAGAAACTTTAACACCTCGTGAAGCAGACGTGATTCGTTTGTACTTTGGTTTAGGAAACCAACACCCAATGACCTTAGAAGAAATTGGTGAGACGTTCGATTTAACTCGTGAACGTGTACGTCAAATAAAAGAAAAAGCTATTAGAAGGTTAAAACACACTTCTAGAAGTAAAATATTAAAAACATATTTAGGTTAGTAGACTTTTTACGACTAAATAATAGTAACAAACAGTTACACATAACTGTTCGTTTTTTGATTGATGAAAGAACCCCCGGCTGATTACCGGGGGTTTATTTTTCTCCTCACCCTAAATCCCTCTCCAAAGGAAAGGGACTTCTAAAAGACTTTTCTATATTTGCATAAACTTTACAACACACCTTTATAATGAGTTCTAAATTAATTGCGCCTTCGCTACTTGCTGCCGATTTTGCTAACCTTCAACGCGATATAGAAATGGTAAACCAAAGTGAAGCCGACTGGTTTCATATAGACATTATGGACGGTGTTTTTGTACCAAATATTTCTTTTGGTATGCCTGTTCTACAGGCCATAACTAAATATACAAAAAAAACGGTTGATGTACATTTAATGATTGTTGACCCTGATAGATACATTAAAACATTTGCCGATTTAGGAAGCCATATTTTAACGGTTCATTACGAAGCCTGCACGCATTTACATAGAACGTTACAAGCCATTAAAGCCGAAGGTATGAAAGCTGGTGTTTCATTAAATCCACATACAAGCGTGAGTCTTTTAGAAGACACCATTAACGACATTGATTTAGTGCTTATTATGAGTGTAAACCCTGGTTTTGGTGGTCAAAGCTTTATTGAAAACACCTATGACAAAGTAAAACAGCTAAAAGAATTAATTACACGCAAAGGCGCTTCCACCATTATAGAAATTGATGGAGGTGTAACAACTGCCAACGCAAAAGCACTTACCGACGCTGGTGCCGATGTTTTAGTAGCGGGAAGTTTTATTTTCAAAAGTGACAATCCGCTTGAAACCATAAAGCAACTTAAAACTATTGCCAATACTTAGAGACTGTTTAAGTTTTATCCTTTGGCTCTTAATATTGTTTTATGTAATAGTTTAGCAAATCGGTAGTAGTTACTATACCTACCAAAACACCATTATCTACAACAGGCAGTGCATGAAACTCTCTTTCAGCTAAAATAGTAGCCGCTTCTTTTATAGTGGTATCGCTATTTATAGATACGATATGCTTACTCATCACCTGCTCTATTGTAAACGAATTATATACTACAGCATTTACATCATGCTCGTCCTTTGTGGTTTCAGCAAAACTAATTTTTAGTAAATCGGAATAACTTAACATCCCTATTATCACATCTGAACTAACAACTGGAATGTGTTTGATTCGGTGCTTATTAAAAAGCATTTCGGCTCTTTCTAAATTATCACCTCTTTTTAATGCAACAACACTTTTACTCATTATTTCTGAAACTGGTGCTCTTCGGTTCATTTTGTTTTTTATTAATTGAAAGATTAAATGATATTAAAACTGTTTTAACAAGTACTTTATAAGATCGGTAGTGGTAACAATACCAACTAATTTGTTATTATCCACAACAGGTAAAGCATGAAACTCTTTACTTGCTAAGATCTCTGCTACATCTTTTATTGAATTTGAAGTCGAAACCGTCACTATATGCTTCTTCATTACTTGTTTTATAGTAAACATATTATATACCATGGCATCGGCATTAGCATCGGAATCTGAATTATCTGTAATATCTGCGAAACTAAGTCGAAGTAAATCTGTATAACTTAGCATGCCTACAACGACATTGTCATTAACTACGGGCAAATGTCGTATATGGTGCTTTCTGAAAAGTCGCTCGGCTGTTTCTAAACTATCCTTCTTTTTTAATGTGACAACAGGTGCTGTCATTATCATTGAAATAGGCGCTTTACGTATCATGGCTTTTCAATTTTAGTTTTTACTATCACTAAAATTATAAAATCAAATTATAAAAAAGCATGATAAAAATCATGTAACCCAATGAATAAGTTTGTACCATTAAAATAATAAACGCCACCTGTTAGCAATTAATTTTTATAAAATAAAAATTGTTCACTATCTTATGGAGATATAACTTATTTAGGAGTGTATGCTGTGCACTTCCCCAAATTTTTAGTCTTAGTATATATAACTAAATATTAAAACTAAATATGTATGAAAAGAAAAAATTATTTTATGAAAAGTATGGCATTACTTTTTGTAGCGAGCATGGCACTATTTGCTTGCTCAAACGAAACACTACTTGACCCACAAACAGAGGCAGCAAGCATATTGCAAGAAAGCGCTAAAACAAGTTCTAAAAAAACCTCTGACACTAGGTTAGTTTTTACGACCAACCTTAGTGGTGCCAATGAAGTTCCTGCTAATGATTCTAAAGCTACCGGACAAGCTATTGTTGCTATAAGCAAAGACGAAAGCACCATTCACTATAAGTTAATTACAGCCAACATTGAAAATGTAAGGTTTGCTCATTTCCATTTGGCTCCAGTGGGCGTAAACGGAGGTGTTGTGGTTACATTATATGTAAATCCGAATGAACAGCCTTCCGGTCCAGCGAATGGTATTTTAGCAGAGGGTCATATTGCGGCTGAAGACATAACCGGTTCACTTGCAGGCGACATGCCAGGTCTTATAAGCGCCATGAGAAATGGGCTTATTTATGTAAATGTTCACACCTTTCCAACATTTGGCGGAGGCGAAATCAGAGGCCAGCTTTAAAGATTTGAGGCTAAAAGTCAAAGTCTATTTAGAAGTTAATTGTCACATTGAGCGCAGTCGAAATGCATTGGTAATCTGACCAACAAGGTTTTCGGCTGCGCTCAAACTGACATTGGGAGTTTACTTTTTATACAGTCTCATTTATATTGGTTCATTTAAAAAAGTCAAGATGAGTTCAATAATTAATAACATTAAAATTGAGCATTTGTTTTACTTTATCATAGACCTGCGGAAATTGCGACCTAAACTCTTTAGGTGTTTCAATAAAATTCTCAATGATTACAGCAACAAATTCAAACTGATTTGTGAAGGCATATTTCCTAAAATAATCCGACTCCTTTAATTTATTTCTTAAAGCTTCATTTGAAGCTAACATGCCCGACAACTCCTTAAACGAATCGCTAAAAATAGTTGAACTTACATCACGTTCTTTAATACTGTTAATATGTATGGCATGGGTAAACTCGTGTATGCCTAAATTAACATTATCATTATCGGCGTTAAATCCCTTTATAAAATCTTCCCATGAGAGTACTAAAGCGGCTAGCCTAGGGTTGAACTCTCCTTTATGATATGCTTTATTTGTTTTAGAATAAAAAGCGTTTGGGTATATGACGATTTTAGAAATTAAACCAATATAAAAATCCCGAAAACCAAACGTAAGCATAACAGCTGTTGCCGAAATTAGAACTTTTTTTTCATCATTAATTACAACACCATCTCTACCAATAAAATCTTTATCTTTAATAAAAGACGCCACACGGTGTTCAAAGTATTTTTTCTCTGTATTATTAAGTTTTTTATAAAATGAAAATTGATGCTGTAAAATATCTTTTTGCCTTTGATTTAAACGCCTTAACCGGAAATAAAAATGGTTATATAATGGTTTTTTTTGCTTTAGCACATAACCCATTTCTATCATTTTGAAGATATAACTCAAAATAATATAGGACAATATGACTAACAAAACTCCAATAAGAATTTTGCCGCCTAAAGTAAAGTCTTTAATAACCAGTAGGTTTAACATCAAGTAAAAACGTCTATTTTAAAAATTAATTATATATCAATACTATTTAATCTTTGAAACAACTAAGGGTCTTTATTAGGATCCTTTCAAATCTCTCAAATGGCACAAAGCTTAAAAGTACAAAACCTGAGCTTAAAATATTGAATTTTAAGCTCAGGTTTTTGATGAAGATTTTATTTGATAGAATTCTTTTTTTTGCTAAAAAGACTTATTTATGTTGGGCAATGAAGCTTTTTATTAAAAAAACAATATATGGATACACTTTTGAACAGTTTGGTATTTTGGGAATCTTATATTAAAGATGATTCAAAATAAGCGGTTTATAAAACATGAAACTGCTTATTTTGAAAATTGTTGTCAACTTTTAAAACTTAGTTTTTTACTTTGAATACTTTTTCTAAAATAGTATCCATTAAACACCATTTTGTTAATGATGATTGCAATAAATTGGCACCTACAAAAGCTGTAAACCACAACCAGTTTTGATTGACATATATAGCAAGTAATAAGCTTATTAGTATAAAGCTACCTGCAATGCCCCTAACGATTCTATTTTTCATTTTGAATAATTTTAATTTGATTTTTCTATATTTATAACGGCTACATGAATTTGTGACAAGCTTTCTTGTTGCTGGTTGAAATTATCGATTAATTCAAACAGCATGTCAACATTTTCCTTCTTGACAAATGCATAGAAAAGAATGGATTCCGTTTGGTTCATCTCACTCGAAAACCAATTAGATTCAACAGCATCTTCTGTGCTATCCCTATAACCTGTAACATCTCTAAATGAGAATGTCTTCACATCGGCTTCTTTTAATTGGAGTTTAATGTCGTTTTCAAACTCTTTGATTGCGGTAATAATAACTAGTTTCATTTCTTTGATTATGTATTACATTACTTTGATTATATATTACATTAATTAATGTTCCCATTTTTTTCTTTCAGTGATGTAATAAATCAGCGGTACTACAATAAGAGTAAGAAGCGTAGAAACAATAGCTCCAGCTACTAATGATATAGCCAAACCTTGAAAAATCGGGTCAAATAAAATAATTGACGCTCCAATAACAACTGCTCCTGTAGTTAACAAAATAGGTGTTGTTCTTACGGCACCCGCATCTAAAATAGCTTGCTTTAAAGGAATACCATCGTTTAATCTTATCTCAATAAAATCGATTAGTAAAACAGAATTCCTCACCATAACACCCGCCAAGGCAATCATTCCAATAAAAGACGTCGCCGTAAAGAACGCTCCTAAAATCCAATGACCAAGAACAATTCCAACTAACGATAACGGAATGGCAACCATCATGACCAAAGGTGTTTTAAAGTTTTGAAACCAGCCAACAATTAACATGTAGATAATAACTATAACGATTAAAAATGCAGTTCCTAAATCGCGAAACACTTCTAAAGTAATTTGCCATTCGCCATCCCATTTCACGGTAAAATCTGTTTCTTCGGTAGGTGAGTCCATATACAGTTCGTTAATTTCATAACCTTTAGGCAATTTTATTTTCTGAAGTTTTTCATTCATCCCTAAAATGGCATATACAGGGCTTTCCAGTGCACCAGCCATATCTGCCAGTACATAAACAACACGTTTTTGATCTTTTCTGTAAATAGTTTTTTCTAAGGTTTCTTTTTTAACCGACACCAAATCACTTACAGGGATTACATGTCCTCGATTTCCTTTTATTTTCAGGTTTTGAATATCCTGGAGTGATGTTTTATCTTTATCATCTAAAGAAAGCACTATACTTACCTGGTCGTTTGATGTTTCGTCATATATATTGGCTATAGGATATTCTTGAAGTAAATATGTTAAGTTTCCAACCACTTGCTGCGGAGCAATACCATTAAGCATGGCTTTTTCTTTATCTACCACCAGACGGTATTCAACTTGATTCGCTTCAACCATCCAATCGGTATCAACCACATCAACAGTATGCTCTAAAATATTTTTAACTTGTTGGGCCACTTTTATTTGCTCATCATAATCTGGTCCATAAACTTCAGCTACTAATGTAGAAAGCACTGGTGGTCCTGGTGGAACCTCAACGATTTTTACATTGGCATGGTATTTTTTAGCGATTTTTTGAATATTTGGTCGTACCTTTTTTGCAATATCATGGCTTTGTAACTCCCTATCTTCCTTATGTAACAGATTTACTTGTATATCTGCCATATTGCTACCGCCTCGTAAATCGTAATGACGTACTAAACCATTAAATGTAATAGGTGCAGAAGCTCCAACATAATTTTGGTAATCTACAACTTCAGGAACGGTTTTTAAGTAGTGTGCAATTTCTTGGGTAACAACGGCCGTCCTTTCTAAAGTGGTGCCTTCTGGCATATCAATAACTACCTGAAATTCATTCTTGTTATCAAAAGGCAACATTTTAACAGCAACCGACTTGGTGAAAAACATGAGTACGGAACCAACAAGCAGTAAAGCAGTAATGGCGAACATGACATGACGTTTTTTAGAACTGTTTAAAAACGGCTGCTCAATTTTTTTATATATTTTGTAGATTTTACTTGTTTCTAATCCTGCTTCTTCTTTATGGGTTTGCCCCGCTTTTTCCTGCAATAAATGATAGCCTAAATAAGGCGTTACGGTTAATGCAACGAATAATGATAATATCATGGCAATAGATGCGCCAATAGGCATCGGACTCATATAAGGTCCCATCATCCCCGACACAAATGCCATTGGCAATATAGCGGCGATTACTGTAAAAGTGGCCAGTATGGTCGGATTCCCTACTTCATTGATGGCATAAATGGCAGCTTGTTTAAATGGTAAACGCTTCATCTTAAAATGCCTGTGCATATTTTCGGCAATAATGATACTATCATCTACCACAATACCAACCACAAATACCAAAGCAAATAATGTAATTCTATTTAATGTGTAACCCAGCATATAATAAGCAAATAAGGTCAATGCAAAGGTTAATGGTACCGAGAAAAATACCACCAATCCACCTCGCCAACCCATCGCCAACATGACCAAAATAGTTACAGCCAATATGGCAACGCCTAAATGCAATAACAACTCACCTACTTTATCTGATGCGGTTTCACCATAATTACGTGTCACATCAACATGGACATCACTTGGAATTAAAGTCGATTTTAATCCATCCATATGCGTTAATATCTTTTCAGATATTTTCATGGCGTCTGCCCCTTTTACTTTTGAAATTGAAATGGTAACAGCAGGATATTCTGATTTAAAGTCTTTAAAACCATCATTAGCTTGCCCAAAACCAAAAGACACATAACTTTTCGGTGATGAAGGACCGTCAGTAATAGCAGCCACTTGTTTTAAATAAACAGGCATATTTTGATTAACGCCAATCACTAAATCTTCAACATCCTCCTTGGTTTCCAAAAAGCGTCCGGTAGTAATTAAATACTCCGTATCATTATTAACAAAACTGCCGGATTGTGAGCTGCTGTTGTTGGCTTTTACCATTTGTATAATGCCCAAAGCATCCACGCCACTTTCTGCCATTTTATCTTTATCTAAAGACACTTTTAATTCCCTATTTCTACCACCAATAACTTTAGTAATGGAAACATCTTTTACTTTTTCAATTTCCGAAATTAATTCTTCAGCAATTTGACGCAATTGATAATCATCATAGTTTTCACTCCAAAGGGTTAATCCGAGCATGGGCACATCATCAATAGAACGTGTTTTAACTATAGGTTGGTAAACACCTTCAGGAAACATATTTTTGTGCTTCATCAACTCATCATATAGTTTTACATAAGAGCGCTCTGTATCTTCACCAACATAAAATTGAACCACCATAACCGCTTGACCATTCATAGCCATACTATGAATATGTTCAACACCTTTAATGTTTGAAATAATCTTTTCTAAAGGTTTTATAACCCGACTTTCAACCTCGCCCGGATTTGCTCCTGGATAACCAACCATAATGTCGGCCATAGGCACATTTATTTGTGGTTCTTCCTCTCTAGGAATAAGAAATGAACTATATATACCAATAATCATCAAGCCAATCATCAACAAAATGGTAAGTTTTGAGTTGATGAAAAAATGGGCAATTTTACCTGAAATTCCTTCTTGCATGTTCGTTTATTTTTGGGCGTTTTAACAGGCTATCCGCTGTATCTTTTTTACTTGTTCTCGATACCTTTCGTTACCTCAAGGCACTCAATCTGACGTAAAAAAGGATGCCGCTACTATCCTTAACGCGTTTTTAACTACTCCAAAGCCAAAAAGCCTTATGAACTAATTTTTTAACTTATTTTGATTTCTTTTTAAAGTCTTTTATCAAACTACCTGCCTTAAGGGGCTGGAGATGGGATTACCTTAGCCCCGTTAAACAATTTGCCATCAGCCGAAATAATATATCTTTCATTGGATGATAAACCAGATAATACTTCTACTTGATCACCAAACGTTCTACCTAAGCGCAACCAACGTAATAACGCCGTATGACTTTCACTAAGCGTATAAATTCCAGAAAGTTGACCTTTAGTAACAAGCACTTCATTAGGTATCAAAACCATTTCAGATTTTTCTTGAGCCTTAATTGGAAATTGAACCGTTACAAACATGCCGGATAGGATTGAAGCGTCTGTTTTATCTAAAGCCACTTTCACCATATATTGTCCACCCGTATTTTTTGCAGAACTACTTACTTCGGTAACCTTACCTTCAACCGCTTTGCCAATTGATTTTACAAGGATATTGACAGGAGTTCCTGAATTAATTTTTGAAATGTCACTTTCTGGCACACTAGCCACCACTTCAAATTTCCCTGGTGTCTCTATAGCTATTAAAGGCATTCCTGGGTTTGCCATATCACCATTTTTAATGAATTTACCTGTAACAACACCATCAAAAGGCGCACGAATGTTAGCATAAGCAAATTGGGCATCTACTTCATTTTTCATTTGTTTTGCACCTTCCAATCTGGCTTTAGCCATATTATAATGCGCTGTTATGTCATCAAATTCCTTTTGAGATGCGCTATTTTCTGCAAACAAATTTTTAAAGCGGTTATAATCTTTTTCAGCATTTGTAAAGGCTGCTGTCGCTTCTGATATGCCTGCATTAACTTGTGACAGTTTAGCTTGTAAATCTGAATTATTAATAGCAACTAGTAACTGACCTGTTTTTACATAATCACCAACATTTACAGGCGTGTTCGTAATAAAACCCATCATGCGTGTACTTAAATTGGCACTTTTAACGGCTTGTATGGTTCCGCTAGCTGTTAAAAACGGTCTGTTACTATTTTCATTTATTGTGCTTACTTTTACCGGAATTGGCGGATTCCCTGCTATTGGTTTTTTCTCTTCACTACCACAGCTTACTGCTAAAAATGTGAATGCTAAAAAGGCTATTGTATGTTTAGTTTTCATCTATTTATTTTTTATTATTTTTAGAAGTTAATGTCATTCGCCAATAATCTTTTTGTTGATAGCAACATCATTGACATGGCTCGTTTCCTAGTTTTCATTAAGCTTTAGTTAAAAATTGTAAGTATGCTTGCGCATAGTTATACTCAAAAATGGTTTGGTAATATTCTAATTGTTTTTGTGCGAACTGTGTTTCTGCTATTAATAAGTCTGATGTTTTTTCCAAGCCTTCTTCAAAACGATTTGTTCTAATTCTTAAAGATTCATGGGATTGTTCCATGGCAAGTTTTGAAAGCTGTAATTTGTTTTCAGCATCCATAAACATACGTTTGGCTTTATTCAATTCTAACTGACTTTGTGATAGATATTGCTCGTATTGTAGTTTTGATTTTTCATATGCAGCGCTACTTTTTTGAGATTTCCCAAAACGCTTAGTACCATCCAAAATAGTCCAACTTAATTGGACACCCACTAAATAGCCATTCGCATCACCTTGAAAAACGTTGTCATCATATAATTCATAACTTCCAAAAGCATTTAAAGTAGGCAGAAACGTCATTTTATCAGCTTTGTTCATGCTTTCATAGGCGTTGGATGCTAATTGCATGGCTTTAATATCTGAACGTTCTGTGGATACTTGAGATGCTGCAACTAAATCAAAATTGTTGATCGTTAAACTATCTGTAGGTTTTAGTAGAGCATTGCTGGTATCGTTCATAAGGAATGATATATAATCTGAAGCGTTTTCAACATGACTCTTAGCCATTTGTAGCTGATTCTTCACCTCAGTAACTCTAACTTCTACAGCCAACACATCGGCTTGTTGTAAATAGCCTTGTTTAAAGCTGTTATCTGCTAATTTTTTATTTGATTCTGCTGCTTGAAGTGCCTTTTTTAAAACATCCACTGCTTTATAAGCTAATTGCAATTGCATATACGCTTTATTGACTTCAAACATCAAATAGTCATTGGTTCTTTCGATTTGAAAAGTCATGGCTTCCATCTTACTTTTAGCTGCTTTGCGCTGATAAAGCCCATCCATATTTATAAGTGGTTGTTTCACTTCAATGCGTGTTGCAAAATTTTGGGTTTGATCAGGATCATTTAATAATGCTGGGTTGAAATCATTGGCAGTCAATAGTTCCTGATTTAATTTTGAACCAAAAGCCATCAAAGGATTGGTTGTAGAAATCCCTGTATGGGACACTGCTATGTTTGGTAAAAAAATGGCATTGGTTTGTCTGTAATCTGCTCTAGCTTGATTGAAATCCTCTTTTGAAATTTTAATGGTTTGATTACCTTCTTTAACCCTGTTTAACACATCTGCTTTAGATATTGGAATAATATCTTGAGCATTAAGAATAGAAACAAAACTTAAAAAACAAAAAGTTAAAATGTATAAGTTGTTTTTCATTTGTTGATTTATTGTTTTTTATTATCAAATTGAAAGAGCCTTGAATTACTTTCGTTGATTGCAATCTCTATATTATGGCTCATTTAAATTATTATTTAACAGAGCAAATGTAGAGGTGTTTTTAAAGTCCTTTGGTAACCTATGTTACTTAGCATGGTAACTTATGTTACTTAATTACTGTAAAATATATTATTGATAATAACAATACAATGTAAAGATTGATAATGAAAAAAAACATGACTTTTGTTACCTAATAGCATATTATTCAATAACATACTGTTGAATAAAAAAAATCCTAAAAACTACAGCCTTTGCAATGTCAAAATTTGAGAAGAAGCTGTTTTTCATAATTCTTTTCATACAGCGAAAAATCATGGCATCAAAAACATCAATTTTATTCAATTAGTGGACTTATAAATGTGATTTGGTTCGTCATTAATTATAGATAACTCTGGAAGAACTGCAAACCATCGGCTCTGACTAAACTTTTAAAGCTTCGGTTAGATCGACTTAATAGAAGAATTCTAAATAATTGATACCCAGAATTAAAAGCTAAATTTTTATTTTTATAGCCTCATGTAAGTAATTGTAAATCAGACAGATTTATCCTTATCATCAATTGTTTTTAGACTCCGTTTTTTATAATTCGCTTAATTTAAGTTGTCTTCTATGTATTTGTTTGATAATAAACATAATATATGAATATTCAGCAAAATGAAAAACTTATCTTACAAAGTATTAAGTCTATTTAACAAAAAAAATGTTTATGTTTCTTACTTTTTTGTATAAATTAGTCGCGCCAATATTTAATAATTTAAAAATGACATTCTCCCCAGTCTGGATTTTTATCGAAACCCATATATAGATCTATAATTCCCATTTAACTTAACCCTTATAAATAATTCATGAAGAAATCCCTTTACAGTATGGTTCTATTGCTTGTCTGCAATATAGCATCAGCTCAGGTCGGCATAAATAA
>LLBY010004560.1_pt9 | contig 18115 bp, 13 predicted proteins | sample 1489401 | NCBI WGS metagenome assembly LLBY01 (sample SAMN04092656, study PRJNA295927) | soil metagenome | biome: Soil prokaryotic community; feature: Bulk soil; isolation source: soil from tomato rhizosphere | host: tomato cultivar Hawaii 7996 | place: South Korea | collected 2011-11-01 | reverse complement strand
CCGCCGCAATTCATCCAGAGGTTCAGCTGTTGTCACCTTGTTGTTCCAATCAACATTCGCCTCGCCCTCATTGATGCCGGCGCCCGCCGAACCGCGACGCGAGGAGCCGACGCTCCGCCGGAACGAGCATCCCGTACCAGCTCCAAGCCATGAAGGCCAAGGTCAACCCGAGTCCCAGCGCTACGATGGCTATCGGCGACAGGCGCTGGACACCCGTGCCGAGCAACGCCACCAGGGCAGCCGCAATAGCCAGCACGAGCGCGCCCTTGAGAAATGGATATGGGACAGGATGCACCCGCTGGGACAACCGTGCCATGATGATTACAGCCACCGCTGTCCCCGTGCAGTTGGCCCAGGCAATGGCAACGGGAGGGGCGCCCATTCCGGCAAGCACGAAATTGACGGCTACCATGACGAGCACGCCGCCCACATACGCGGTCAGGTTATGCATCGACCGTCCTTCGAGCACGGAACCGATCGCCACCACGAAAAACACCGCGTTCAGACCGTACGAAAGTGCCAAGGGACCCACAAATATAGCCGAGGCATCGTAACTTGAGGTAGCAGCGACACGCGCTATTGTCGGAGCCGCAAGCACCAGCAGGATGGCCACAAACCCGACCGTTCCGCAGACCAGCAGGTAAATCCGCCCGAACAGCCTGCCCTTGCCGGGCTGGTCTCTCTGGGCGAATGCAAAGGGACCCCACGCGGCCTGAAATCCGGCAAGGACCAGCATGGAGAGCACTGCGATCTTCTGGCCGAGCCCGTAAAGGCCGGCCTCCACCAGCGAGTGGTACTGCACCAGGAAGAATCGGTCAACCAGCGGCACAAACGTGCCGGCGATGCCGATTACCGCGAAGGGAATGCCTACCCCGAGCATGGCCCGCGCCACACCCGTGCTCCATTGTGCAGCAAGCAAGTCGCGCGTGGCCCAGATGGCCAGCCCGGCGCCGACGGCCTGGCCCGCCAGGTTAGCCACGAAGAGTCCGGTAAGGCCCGCATTGGTGTGAAACGCCGCAACGTACGTGAGCAGGATCGTGAGCAGTGCCGAACCCAGGGCCACACTCACATACCAGGTGCGGCGGAAGCTCCACTGGAGTAGCGCGAGCGCGTACAGCAGAATGCTGGAGAACGGAATACTGGCGGCGGCCCATCCCAGGGCATCGGAGTACTGGGCGTCGCGAAGCAGAGCCGTGGCGAACACCCCACGTCCAGCAATCAGAACGGTGGCAAGGGCGAGACTGGCGCAGAGGACGATTCGAAAGCCCGTGGACGAAGGACCACGCATTACTTCTGGTGACGCCTTGCTGGCCCCGCGCGTTGCGATGATCACCACCGACGAGTGGAGTCCCAGGATGCAGAGGATTGACAGAGCATAGATGGCCACCGTGGTCGTGTCGTAGGCGCCATACACGGCGGCGGGAAATGCCTTGGCAACCACCGGTACGACAAAGAGCTTGGCGAAGCGGTTGACGGCGCCCGCCATCCCATATACGGCTGAATCGCGGAACAGGAAGCCGAGCTGCCGCCTCATCGAGCGGCCGACGCAGGAACAGGTGCCAGGCAAAAGACCTGGAAGCACCCGTTGTCGAACTCCTGCTTCATGCCATCGAGCGCATAGGAGATCCCAGCCCCGTCGAGTTGACGCCGGTCGACCACCACCAGTTCGGCGCCGAAATCGGAGCGCCATGCCTCAAGGTCGGTGGCTGGCCACGGATAGCCCTCGAACAACTCGTCATAGTCTCTGCACCAGCGTGCTGCGTCCAAGCCCACCAGGTACCGGTGCTCAAGGTCCGCCATGACCTGGAACGCTACATGCCAGGGCAGCGACAGTATGATGGTTCCAGCAGGCCGAGTCCGCAGCCAGCCCACGAGCTCGTCGAGTGCGCCCGTATCGAGCCTTCGGCTGTTCCACCGCAGCCGGGAGTACGTGTACAGGAAGGCCGGCACGAGGGTGAACACGTATGCGGCCAGCAACCAGCCGCGCGACAAAGCATCTATGCTTAGCAGCCCGATCGCTGCGAGTATCGATACCGGCGCAATGCCATATTCGGGATAGCGCTCGGCCTCGCCGAGGAACCGGAAGTCCCTGAGGGAGGTCACCACGAAGGGGAGCAGCGGCGCGGCTGCCCACGCGACAAGTGCCACCTGCCAGTCTCGAACCTCGCCCCGCCAGGGCGGGAATATCGAGAACGCCAGCAGCGCAATGAGTCCGCACCAGAGCACATTGCGCAGCAGGAACTGCAGGAACGTGTGGCCTTCAGCGAGGCGGATAAAGGTCCTCCAGGCTTCGCGATCCCCAAGCTGCCGCAGGAGCTGCCACGCGGCTCGCATCAGGTCCCTGCCCCGGTTCCGCGACTGAAGTACCGGGTGCTCGTATTGCATCCGTCTCCTGTAGAACCCGAGATGCACCAGCTGGGCGTGGAGCACCCAGCGATAGGCGCCGCCGGAAAGCAGCATTGCAGCTGCGGCAGAAAGGGGAAGCAGCAGGACCAGGTGCCACTCCCCCATCACAAGGGCCATGAAGGGTGTGCAGAACACCAGGACCTGGGCCGCGAACTTGCTGGAGAGCAGCAGTAGCCCACCGGCAGCCACCGCAACTACGGCGCCCGCCGCGCCGCCATCCAGAAGATGGACAAGCGCGGCAGCGATGGACAAGGAGTAGAGGAGCTCGCCAAACGGACGGGGCGTGACCTCGTATGACCTGGGCCCGAAGCCCACTACCAGAAAGGCCGGTGCAGTGGCGAACAGGAGCCCTGCCAGCAGCCCGGCAGACACGGGATCGATACCGGCGCCTATCCTGGGTGCGAGCTGGGCGGTGAGCCAGACCACCAGCGCGGCATGCAGCGAGTCGGTGATGGCCGACGCAAGTGGTGGACATCGCCGCAACCATGACTCAGGCAGCAGCGCGAGCGCCCAGTGGAATCCCCACGGGTAGGTGAGGCGCTCGTCCAGGAGCAGGGGCCAGTCGCGCAGCGACAAGCGCATACGGTTCCTGCGGATCTGGCGGCGGATCATCAGGTGGGCCCCGGCATCCATGCCGCGATAGTGCCAGAACAAGCCCGGGACAATCCGGAGCGCCGCAGTGACGGCAACCACCAGCAGCACGACCCACGCGAAGGTCACGTGCGCGTCACCGCTGGAACCACATACCGCCGACTTGACGGCGCCGCACTCACGGGCAACGTTTCGCAGCCCATATGCCCACCGACCCGACGTATCGCTCCGGCGCCGCCCGCTCCGCTTCCGGCGATGATGACATGGCCACGCTGCGCCAGATTGTCGCAGCCTTGGCCGCCCGATGGAAGCTCATACTGGTGCTGGCGATCGCTGGCGGCGTAATCGCGGCCGCCTGGTCGCTGCTGGCCACGCCCCGCTATCGATCGACCCTCAAGTTTGCGCTCGACGAACAGGCCGCCAGCCCGTCGCTCGGCGGTCTCGCCGCGCTGGCCGGCCAGTTCCGGCTCTCGGCTGGCGGTCCCCGCTCGCTCGAGTTCTACGCCGAGGTACTGACCGGGCGTGATCTCATCGACGCGCTCGCTTTCGATTCGTTCCCGGCGCCCTCCGAACCGTCCCGCAGCGCGCCGCTTATCCAGATCCTCGGCTTCGACAGCCCCGACAGCGCGATGGCGCTGGCCGACGCACGCGCCTACCTGGTGGATAAAGCGATAGCGACCTCCACCAACTCCCAGACCGGCACCATCACGCTCGACGTGAGGCTGCCGGACCCCGGACTCGCCGCAGCCGTGGCCGCCAGGATTTTCGAGCGGCTGGGCATCTTCAACGTGGAAACCCGCCGCAGCGCGGCCACCGAACGGCGGCGGTTCACCGATCGGGAGCTGGTACGTGCACGGCAGGAACTTGCCGGGGCGGAGGCGGAACTGCGTGACTTTCTCGAGGCCAACCGCGCCGGGCTCGAATCGCCCCGGCTCTCGGTGAGACGGCAGCAGATCCAGCGCCGGGTCCAGGTGCTCGAGGAAGTGTTCAGCGAGCTTTCGCGCGAGGCCCAGAGTGCACGAATCGACGAAGTGCGGGACACCCCGGTCTTCACTCTGGTCCAGGCGCCGGATGTCCCGATATATCGCGAGTACCCCCTTCGGACCCGGATGACGCTGGTGGGAGGGCTGCTGGGTGCGACTGCCGCGATCGGGTGGATCGCGGTGGCGGCGGGAATGGCCGCAGGCCGCACGCGGCGAGGCTGAGCTGGTCACCCGACCGAAGCTCGCCCGGCAACTTCAGGCGCTGCCGAAGAGACCAGCAGCAGCGTGATCAGCATCGCTGTCACGTCAGGCTGCTCAAAGTAGCTGTCGAAGATCCCCAGAAACAGCAGAAGTGGCACTCCGAATCCGGCGGCTGCGCCAGCCGCTCGCCACGCCTCCGGAAGACGTCCAAGCCTCCAGGCACGGTAGCCGAGACGGGCCGCAGCGAACAAGAGCAGCAGCACGGCTGCAGTTCCTATGAGGCCGAACTCCGCCACGATCCCCACCACGCTGCTGAACGGATTGGTCAGCGCGCCGCTCCGGGCGCCGGTCGTCAGCGCGATCTCGCTGGTGTAGAGGTCATGCGCGGCCTCGCGGTACGACTCTCCGGTGTGCGGCGGAATGAACCCGGCCTGATCGCCGTCCTTGTAAAGCACGTCGCTAGCCCGGATAGTTGCTGCACGGGACGCGTAGCTCCCGGGGCCGTAGCCCACCCAGGTATGCAGTCCGCCTTCGGCCATTCGCTCGGTTGTGCGGACGACCAGCTGGGCCTTGGGATTGATCGTGGTGACCAGGCTGACATACGGGCGCCAGAGGCCGCTCACCACCAGGTCGGCGATGCGATTGCCTGCCACCAGCACTACCGTCAGTCCCACTGCCAGGCCGGCGCCGGTCAGGCGCCGGCGCCATCCCGTGTCCAGCAGGGGCCCGAACACTTCCCTGCCATACCAGACCAGTGGAAGCAGCGCGGCGAGAATCGCGTGCTTCGAGTCGGTCATCAGAAAGACGAATAACGCCAGCGCGGCGGCCAGGAGCCAGCGTGACCGGCGTCCCGCAGCGGCAAAGGCCACCAGGAAGGCGGTCAAGAGCTGCATTGCGACCCCCAGATGGTGGGCGCTTCGGGTCGAGCCAAAGGTGAGGTCGGCGGCGAAGCCCGCGGCGAGCGCTTCCAGGATGGCGAGACGCGCCACCGCCAGCAGCAGCAACGGCACTGCGTACGCCTCGGGGGTGCCGGTGAGCAGCGGCTTGAGCAGCGCCACAGCAATCTGTCCCAGGGCCAGTGCAAGCCACGCACCCACGATCACCCGAAGGTCGGAGTCGCTCCACTCGATTGCGCGCGCGAAGAACAGCAGCAGCCAAGGCGTCAGAAAGGTCAGCAGGAAGACTGGCAGCGACCAGAAGTCGGTTTCCGGCCCGAGATTGGCCAGCCAGCTGGCACCGGCGAGAAGCAGTACCGACAGCATGGCCCAGTCGAGCAGGTCGAGCGGCCGGGCCAGCCGCCGCGATGCCGAAAGTGGCACAATTACCGCGAGTGCGAGGAGGTAGGCCGCGAATCCTACCTGCTGCGAAGGGAGATACGCCGTGGCCAGCGGTACGAGAACGACAAGCCGCGGACGCCCTGCCAGAAGGACCGACGCAGTTCCGGCCAGGGTCAGGCCCAGTGCGAAGGACAATGGCATGGTGGCCTGGTGGACATCGGGGTACAGCGCGATGCCGATGATCATCGCTGCCACGGAGGCACCAGCGGTCCAGTGGCGCCAGCGGGTATCGAGGCCGTTCATGAGGACCATGCGGTCGCTTCCGATTCGGCGTCCAGGCCGCGGAGCCAGGACTCGAGCACGTACAGCGACAACAGTTGGCGCGACCTCGGCCTGCCCTTGTCTCTCGCCTCCCGGATCACTGAAAGCACGCTCGCAGTGTCGAGCAGGCCGCTCGTCCTCGAACCGGGACCGAGAAGCATGTGCTCAGCGCCGGTTGCGACCCAGCCGGAGAACCATCTCTCGAGCGGTGTGGCGAAACCCAGCTTACGGCCCCTTCGCGCTTCCCAGCCGGTAAGCGCCGGAACCAGTTCCGTTGGCAGGTCCGGCGTGATGGCCTGACGATAGAACCACTTGCGGCTTCCCGTGACCGAGACCTTGAGCCGGCTCGGCATCCGTTCCATCAGGGCCAGGAGTGGCAGATCGAGAAAAGGAACCCGCAACTCCACGCCGTGTTGCATCGACATCAGGTCGGCCACAGATAGCAGGTCGTCTGCCAGCGAAAGCCGCGCATCCGCCATCAGCAAGCGGTTAACGCTGTCGTCGCCGGGTACATCGCGCAGGACCCGGCGAACGGGATCGGCGAGATTGTCGGCCTCCACCTGGCCGCCGACCATCCGCGCGGCCGCGGCGGGTGAGAACACGGCCAGGATCTCTGCGAATCGGCGGCCCTGTTCCGGTGCGCCCAGTACCCGCGCGATTCGTTCCGTGCGGTCGCTCGCCGCCAGCTGGTGTGGCGCGTGCGAGAGCAGCAGGCGAGCACGCGACGCCCAGGGATGGAACCGCTCCACTACATGGCGAGGATAGCCGCCGAGAGGCTCATCAGCACCCTGCCCCGAGAGGACCACCTTGTGGCTGCGCGCTACCGTCTGGCAAAGTATTCCCACCAGCAGCAACCCGGAGTTGGCTATCGGCTCGCCCTGGCGGCGGAGCAGCGCTGACCAGGCGTCAAGGTAGGCGGCATCGTCGACCGGCACCTCGTGGAGCGGCGCGCGCAGGGCAGCGGCGGCGCGCCGAGCTGGCTGGAGCTCGTCCACTGGATCGCCTGCGAAGCCGGTCACGAAGCAGTCAGGCGCCTCCTCGAGGTGATCGCACATGTGCCGGGTGACCAGCACTGAATCCACGCCGCCCGAGAGCAGCGAGCCTACCGGCACATCCGACATGAGCTGGCGACGCACAGCCGTCGCGATTCCGCTGCGAAGTGCTTCCGCCCACTCGGAGCGAGTTGCAGGCACGCTCGCAGGGCCGAAGCCATGCTCGAAGCGCGTGAATCGAGGCGCGGACGAGCCAGCTTCCAGCGACGTGTGATGCCCCGGGGGGACCTTCCATACTCCCTGGAACAGCGTTCGCGGAGAGGGCACGAAGCGGTACACCAGCCACTCTGCCACCGCGTCCCGGTCGAGACCGCCCGCAACGAGCCCGGCGCTGCGAGCCGCGTGCAGTTCGCTCGCGAACCACCATCCGCCGGGCCAGCGGCCGAGATAGAGCGGCTTGGCGCCGACGGGATCACGCGCAAGGTGCAGCGCCAACCCACCATTCCGCTGGTCCAGCACCGCGAAAGCATAGATGCCGTTGAGGCGCGGCAGCAGCCGGGCGCCCCATTCTTCCCAGCCGTGCACCAGCACCTCGGTGTCGGCCTGAGTCGCGAAGCGGTGCCCGGCCCGGATCAGCTCCCGACGCAGCTCGGCCTGGTTGTAGATCTCGCCGTTGAACACCACCTGGACTCCGCCATCCTCGGAGCCCATGGGCTGTGCCCCTCCCGCGAGATCGATGATGCTGAGCCGCCGATGCCCCAGCCCGGTAGCGCCACCGCGTGCCAGATGGAACCCATGGCCATCCGGACCTCGGTGCTGCAATGCTGTGGTAAGCTGCCCGAGAGCCTCGCGAACGTCGGCGCGCGGGTCATCCGCGTGGAGCCCGGCGATGCCGCACATCAGGCGGCGCTGGAAATGAGACGGGTCACCGCCTCTGCGATCCGGCGACCAGCGTGGCCGTCTCCATAGGCCGTGCGGTCCCACGGGGCGGGAAGCGAGTGCAGCAGTCGCTCGCAGGTGCGGTGAAGCTCACGAGTGGCCTGCTCCGGAGGGAGCAGGGTGTTGGCTCCCAGTTCGATGGTCTCCCGCCACTCGGTCTCGGCGCGGAGCGTCAGGCAGGGTACTCCCAGCCAGTATGCTTCGCGCTGGAGCCCTCCTGAGTCGGTGATCACGACACCCGCCTCGCGTGCCAGCGAGAGACTCTCATGATACCCGACAGGAGGGGTGATCGTGAGTGTTCCGCGGGAGCCAGCCGGAAACCCGGCGCGCTCAAGCGAGGCGCGAGTCCTGGGGTGCATTGGGAACACTGCGGCGACGGGCAGCTTTCCGAGCTGGTCGATGATGGCCGAGAGCCTCTGGGGCTCTTCTGTCAGCTCTGCACGATGGAGTGTCACATATGCGTAGTGCGGCTGGGAGCCGGGGGAAAGAAGGGATGCTGCTGGAGGAACGCGGGGCAGTTGCTCGCGCAGCACGTCATGCGCAACGTCGCCGGTGGCGATGATCCGGCCGGCAGGCGACTCGCGTTCCAACTGGGCCGCGCTCCGCCGGCTCGGGGCACACAGGAGGCTCGCGACTGCGTCGACAACGCGACGGTTGATTTCCTCGGCCATCAGCGCGTCGGACGCCCGCAGGCCCGCCTCCACGTGGACCACCGGAATGCGAAGCTTTGCCGCGGCGAGGCAAGCCGCAAGGGTCGAGTTGGTGTCGCCGATCACGACTGCCGCGCGGGCGTCGTGGCTCCGAAGCAGCTCCTCGAATCGGACCAGCATCGCCGCCGTCTGGACCGCATGGCTGCCGGAGCCGACTTCAAGGAAGCTGTCAGGCGGCTCGACTCCGAGCTGCTGATACAGCAGCGCGTTCAGTTCGTAGTCGTAATGCTGCCCACTGTCGAGTGCCACGACGGGCCCTTCGGCGCTGAGTTCGCGGCGGATCACGGCTGCCTTGATGGTCTGGGGCCGAGTGCCGTAGCACAGTGCCACGGGACCGGTGTGCCGACCGCTCATGCCGATACCGCCGAACGGTAGACGTCGAGCACGTGGCAGGCGGCAACCTCCTGGTCGAGTTCGCCAATGACGGGAGCTGGATCAACCCCCCGGCCGCGGCGCAGCACCCGCACGATCGCGGCTCCGAGCGAACCGGCGTCTGATTCGGCGATCTCGCAGCCCGCTACGCGCGCAGCCCACTGGCGCACATCGCCTACGTCAACGCTGACCACCGGTAATCCGGAAGCGATCGCTTCCTTCACCGTGTTGGGCGATCCCTCGGTGCGCGACGTCAGCAGGAGGCAGTCTGCCGCCCGGTACCATTCAGGCATTGCTTCGTGGGGAATCCCCGAGACGGTGAGCAGTTCTGTGCCTGGGTACTCGACGCGGGCAGCCGCTACAGCTGCCGCAGCGAGATCAAAGCGCTTCTGGGCGCGCTGCTCGGGGGAATGGGGAAACAGCACAAGCGGGCCGCCTGGCAGGAGACCAAGCCTGGCTCGCGCCTCTTGCTTGTCACCGGGCCGGAAGCGGGAGAGATCCACGCCGTTCGGAATCACCACCGCACGCTGGCGGTCGGCGCTTGATGGCAGCGCCTGCCGGAGGTTCTCGGACTTGCAGATGATCGCGGTGGCCCGCCGGGCAGCGCTGTGGCTCATTCGCACTGCGGCCCGGGACTTCAACGTAGGGCGACCCGCCAGGTCCGGGGTGCCAAGCAGGTCGTCTCCGCAGAACGAGACCACGAGCGGATGCTGCACCAGCGAGGCCGACCATCCGGCAAGGCCATAATGCGCATGAATCAGGTCTGCGCCGAACTCGCGCACCCGCCGGGCGATGGCAGGGATGGACGTGAGGTACGCGGACGGGTGGGCACTGCCGCGTATTACGTGGACGTCGATCTCGACCCCGGCAGCGCGGAGCGATGTCACCTGCGCCTTCACGAAGCTTCCGAACGCCGGCCGATCGTCGCTGGGCCACATGTTCGTGACCACGAGAACCCGGGGTGCCCCCGCCGCCCGGCCCATCGCCCTTGCTTCCCGCCCCGCCGGTGCCACCTTTGATGCCGTCATTGACCTCGGGAGCAGGAGATTTCCATTCGACGCGCGCGCAGGCCCTTCGACATAGTCCACATCTGCCAGACCCCCTTCCCCGACGACGCCAGGCCCCGGCGCGAGGCGCTCGTGGCTGCGGAGCGGGGCGAGCGCGTTGTGGTCATCGCGCTGCGTGACGGCCTCCACTCGGCGCCGGTGGGCCACTTCGGTCCGCTGCGCATTGTCCGGCTCCGGGGCCAGAAGCGCCGCGGTTCGCTGGGGAAGTACGTGGTGGAATATATGGACTTCCTGCTGCGAGCGTACCGGCTGGTGCAGCGCGACCCGCGCTTTCGGGATGCCCGTGTCGTACACGTGCATTCGCTCCCCGATTTCCTGGTGGCCGCGGCCCTTCCGGCCCGGCGCCGTGGAGCACGCGTGATCCTCGATCTCCACGAGATCCTGCCCGAGTTCACCCGAACCAAGTTCCAGGGCTGGGTTGGCGAGGCCGGCGAGCGGATGGCACGCCACGTCGAGCGCTGGTCCCGGCGCCAGGCCGACGTGACCGTGACGGTGAACCGAGCCGTTGGGAGCCTGCTCCGCTCCCGTCCTGCGTCGCCCGAAGAGCGCGTGAGCGTGGTGCACAACATCACCAGCCCGGACGACTTCGGGCCGCCGCAGCTGACCAGGGCCCAGGGGAAGCCACCGTGGAGGCTGGCCTACCACGGTACCCTGACGCGCCTCTATGGCATCGACCTGGCGCTGGAGGCACTCGCGCTGGCCCGGCGCCGCGGCAGCGATTTCCGCTACGACATATTCGGCTCGGGTCCCCACGCGGCCGAGCTGCGCCAGCTTGCCGGGCAGCTTCAGCTCTCTGGCGTGGTGCGCTTTCACGGAGCGGTCTCGCATCACGCACTGAGGCAGCGCCTGCCAGAGATGGATGCCGGCTTCCTCGCCACCCGCCTCGACGCGATGACCCGCTACTCGCTCTCGACCAAGCTGCTGGAGTACGTGCACATGGGAGTGCCGGTTATCGCTCCCCGGATCCCCACCTACCTAGAATACTTCCCGGAGCAGGTGTTCTTCTACTATCGCCCGGACGATGCCGACGACGCCGCGCGAGCGCTGGCCGCATTCGCCGCGAGCTCGCCGGCCGAACGTGTGGCCCGGGCCAGGGCCGCCCAGGCGGCAACCAGGGATCTGGTCTGGAGTGGGGAGTCTCGAAGGCTGCGGCAGATATACGACGAACTGCTGGCGCGTGGCGCCGGAAGCACGCCCTAGACCGCCCGGCCCGAATTGAACAGCACCACCGGGATGGTGCGGAGCAGGATACGGAGGTCGAGCCACACTGACCACCGGCTCACATAGTCCAGGTCGAGCTCGCACATCTGGCGATAGGAGAGCCGGCTTCGGCCGCTGACCTGCCAGAGCCCGGTGATGCCGGGCCTCACCTGCATCCTGTCATACTGCCAGTGGTCATACGCGTCGAATTCGTACGGCACCGGCGGCCTCGGACCCACCAGGCTCATGTTGCCCGCAAGGACATTGAAGAACTGCGGAAGTTCGTCCAGGGATGCCCGGCGGAGGAAGTGACCCACCCTGGTCACCCTCGGATCGTCCACCATCTTGAAGACGGGCCGCCCGTTGCCGTCGGTCCGCAGGGTGGCGTTCTCATCGCCCTGGAGCATCTCTGCCATGTACTCGCGGTGCAGAGTGTCGGGGGCGTTGTGGGTCATGGTCCTGAACTTCCAGACCTTGAACCGCCTGCCACCGACGCCGACGCGTTCCTGGCGGAAGAACACCGGTCCCGGAGAGTCGAGCTTGATGGCCATCGCGACGCCCAGCATCAATGGGGCGGTGACGATAGCGCCCAGACCCGCACCCACGAGGTCAATGACCCGCTTGAGCGCCCGCTGCTGGCTCCTGAGCGCTGGTGCCGTGAGCTCCATCAGTGGCACACCATGGGACCAGATGACCGACGGGTGGACTCCGGCCACCTCGATGGCACGCGGCACCGTAAGCAGGTGGCAGCCGGCTGCGAGCGCGATGTTGACCACACCCTGCAGCTCGTGGTCAGGGATGAATCCGCATACCACCACCGTCTCGACCCGGAGGTCGTGAAGCGTGCGGGCAAGGTCATCCACGCTGCCGAGCGCGTCTGGAGCCGCAGGCCGCCGGAGGTCAAGGAAGCCCAACCGGGAGAACTCCGACTCGACATCAAGCGCCGGGTAAGCGGCCGCCTCACGGCACATGTCCGCCGGCCCCACGAAGATGGTGCGGGCTGCGTGCCGCTCGGGCGGCGAGAACAGCGCAACCAGCCGGTCAACCGTAAGGCGCTCCACCAGCAGGATGCCCCAGATCAGCCAGGCAGAAACGAACAGCTTCAGCACACCGGGACTGAAGCCCTGGCTCCAGACCACGGTCCACACTTCCAGCAGCGACCCAAGGAACACGCCGAACAGCAGCAGGTGCGCACTCCGGCGCGAGTCACCGCTGGAGTAGTTACCGGTGACGTAGAGTCCAAGCCCGAGCGCGACAAGGAAACGAGGGGTGGCAATCGGAAGCCGGAGGGCGTCGTCCAGGAAGCTCGCGCCGCTGAACACGAGGGTGCGGAGCACGAGGTCGAGCCCCACCACTGCCAGCAGGTCGGCTATGGCAAGGACGGAAACTCGGCGAAACAGGCGGGTAAAGTGCCGCCGCATGTTGGAGGACGCCCGCCGCTGGAGCCCGAGCCGCACCGCCAGCATCTGCTCGTCACCGGTCCGAGGGGCAGCGACGGCCTCGGGTGGAGTTCCCTCCACCAGCGTCGTCGACGGCTCCTCGAGCTCAAGCTGCCTTGCCGTTGCGGTTTCAGTTGATTGGCTCATGCACCCCCGACGCCGACCTCACATGTCCTGCCAAATGGGCAATATAGCGAGTCAGGCGGCCCCAAACGGGGTCCAGCCCGTCTGGACCTGCTGGTAGAGAGCGACGTGTCGCTCCGCCATGAGGGCCCGGGTAAAGTGCTCCCGTACACGGGCCTGGCCTGCCTCTCCCATCACCCGCCGCCGGTCCGGATCCTCCGCCAGCAGCCGCAATGCCCGGGCCAGCGCAGCTACATCGCGGATCGGGACCTCGAGACCGGTGACGTCTGACACGTTTACCTCCCGGACCGCACTGGGAACCGCAGTGGTTACCACCGGCCGCCCGGCAGCCATCGCTTCCAGTACCACCAGCCCGAACATCTCCTCGGTGGTTACCGAAGGGAGCACCAGGACGTGGGCGTCCGCCATCCGCCTGGGCAGATCCTCGTCCGGATATTCGCCGAACCAGCGGATCCTGTCTCCCACTGCCAGCGCCTGGGCCAAGGTCCGGAGCCGGGGTCCTTCGGGACCCGAGCCAACTATGTCGAGCGACAAGTCTGGCACCTCGGGAAGAGCGCGCAGCAGTATATCGAGCCCCTTGTACGCCGCGAGCCTCCCTATGAATAGCGCCCGGACCGGACCGTCCGCCGGCGGGTCCGGCACCCGGGACCACTTGGCCTCGTCGATCCCGAAGGGAATCACCTCGACCTTGGCCTCGAAGCCCTGCAATTCGCGCGACATGGCCACGTGCGCCCGGCTCGGTACTACAATTGCCCTCGCGCGCCGCAGCACCAGCCGCGAGACCGGTCGGTAGGCGCCACGCCGCTGATCGGCGTGCTGGGTGACGACGACGGGCGTCCGCCCTGCACGGAGCAGGACGGCCACGTCGGCCAGCGAATGGGGATGGTGGACGTGGATGACGTCCGCCCTTCGCCAGGCGGCGGCGATGTATCCGGGGGCGATTTCCTGGGAGCCCAGCGCGCCGAAAGAGAAGGTGCGGGTCACCGCCTTGCGCGGCCGGCGCACGCCCTCCCCGAAGCTCCGTACTGCGACCACCTCGACTTCGTGCCCCAGCGCCGCGGCGCCGTCGGCGAGGTCGGCCACCACGCGCTCCATGCCGCCGGAGCGGGGCCAGTAGTACTTGGCGAGATGCAGAATCCGCATGTCGACGCCGGTCGAGGGGAACTCGGAGAACAGCCGGGGTCGGGCCGAATGTGACCGCACACAGAGGCCCAAGTCAACGGCCGGACTTGGAGCACGGGCCGGGCCGACGCATCTTGCAGCGGCACTTTCCCTGGCGTGGGACGCCCAACCTCTCCCCGGCGACACTTGCGAGCCGCATTCCTCACTCACCACCGCCTCTCCCCCGCGACCCGCTCGCAGCTGCGCGCAGTCTCGGCCCTGGGCATCGACGTGACCGCGATCATCCCGGCGCGAGACTCGTGCGGTGGCCAGCCCCAGTATGGGATGGAAGGTGAGGTGCGGGTTGTTCCAGTCGCCTCACGTGGTAATCCCTCCGAACCCCGGAGCTTCCGCTGGAAGCGCAGCGCCATCCGCCGCGCACTGCAGGAGGCACGGCCCGATGTCATCCATGTGGACGTGGAGCCCCACCTGCGGATGACGAGCGCTCTGCTCGGCGAGGCCCGTCGACTCGGGGTCGCTGTCACGGCAGGGACAGCTCTCGAGTCCAGGGCGTCGCTCACCTGGCGCGAACGGAGGCGGCGTAGCCGCAACCTGCGCCAGGCGCGTGGCATCCACGCGGCGACGCCACGCGCCGCCGCCCTGGCTGGCGAGGAGCGTGACGCGCCGATCCTGATGGCCCCACGCGTCGGAGTCATCACACCATCCGAGGTGGCGCCGTTCAGTCCGGAAGGGCTCTCCATGGCATTCAGCGGAAGGCTGGTACCCGAGCTGGGCCTCGACCAGCTGCTCCGCGCCGCCGTGGGCATCAACGGCACCTGGCAGCTGCTGGTTGCGGCCGGAGGGCCTGCCCAACCGGAGCTTGAGGCCCTGGCCGAGCGGCTAGGCATCTCCGGGAGGGTGGCCTGGCTGGGCGCGCTTCCTCTGGAGGAGAGAGCGGGGCTCTGGAGCAGGGCTGATTGCGCAGTGGATTCGTGGAGCGAGACCGACGCACCCGTGGGCCGGCAGGGCATCGCCGCCCTGCAGGCGATGGCCGCTGGCCGGCCGGTGGTTGCGACACGAACCGACACAATGACCGAGTTTGTGGGGGACACCGGCCTTCTGGTGGACCCAGGTGACCCTGCACCGATGGCCTCCGCGCTGCAGCGACTGCTGGACGACACGGAGCTCAGGCAGTCGCTCGGAGCGGCGGCGCGACAGCGGGTGATGGAGCGCTACTCGACCCAGGCGGTGGCCCGGCGCGCTGTGGACCTGTGGCACCAGGCCTTGAGCGGCGTTTGACTCCCCTATTGTCGTCCATCATCTTCTCGACCATGCCGAGACAAGCTTCGATCACTCTGGCGGTGATGCTCATGGCGCTCATGGCGCTCACCAGCACCCCTGCAGAGGCGCAGGATCCCGGGTCTGACCCCCGCGTCGCCCGGGAGCTGCTGCAGCGCGATCCCGAGATGCAGCGCCGTATTGCCGACGCGATCGCCAACTCGGGCATGAGCCAGGAGCAGCTCCGGGCCAGGCTCCGGGCCGCCGGCTACGACGAGTCACTGCTCGACAGCTACCTCAACGCACCAGGCCAGGCCCAACCCGGCGCGCTGGGGTTGCCGGGATTGCGCGGAGAGCTCGATGCCGTGCGCGAGCTGGGACTGGTGGCCGAGACCGAGGCCGACTCCCTCCTGGCGCTGATTGATTCGATGCAGCTGCAGCGGCCGGTGATGGCCCTCGACTCGTCCCAGTTCATGATCGACAGCCTGATGATCTTCGGCATGGACGTGTTCGCGGCCCGCTCGACCCGCTTCATGCCGGACCGGGCCAGCCCCGTCCCGGACACCTATCGCCTGGGCCCAGGCGACCGATTGGCGCTCATCCTGGCAGGGGACGTCGAGGAGGTTTACAGCCTCGAGGTGTCGCGCGACGGATTCATTGTGGTGCCGCGAGTGGGCTCGGTTCATGTTGCCAGCCTCAATCTCGTCGAGGCCCGGGAGCTCCTGTTCCGGCGGCTATCGCGGGTCTACTCCGGAATCAGGAGGGACGGCGGCAGCACCCGCTTCGACGTGAGCGTCAGTCGCCAGCGGTCGGTACAAGTGTATTTGGCGGGCGAGGCACGGCGGCCGGGGGCATACGTGCTCTCGGCCGGGAGCACGCCACTCATGGCGCTGTACGCGGCCGGGGGACCCACCCGCAATGGATCCCTTCGTCGGCTCGAGGTGCGGCGCAACGGTGCGTTGGTGGACTCAGTTGATGTGTATGACTATCTGCTGCATGGGATCGACAGGTCCCGCCTGACGCTCCAGAGCGGTGACGTCATCTTCATCCCGGTACAGCAGGGACGAGTCGAGGTGACCGGGCAGGTGGTGAGGCCGGCAGTGTTCGAGGTGCTTCCGGGCGAGACGCTGCGCGACGTCGTGGGCTTCGCGGGTGGCTTTGATGCAGACGCGTTGCGGCAGCGCATCCAGGTTCACCGGATCCTGCCGCAGACGCCGGCTGACTCCGGCTATGGCCGCGCCCGGGTGGTGGTGGACGTCGGTCCCGAGCAGCTGGCGCAGGCGGTGCCTTCGCTGGTGATGCTGCCGGGCGACTCTGTGACGGTGTTCCCGGTGGCCGATCGGCTTCGCGGCTTCGTCACGGTGGAGGGTAACGTCTGGCTTCCCGGCCAGGTGGGATACACGCCCGGGATGCAGCTTTCGCAGGCGCTCAGTCTTGCTGGCGGGCCCAAGCCCGATGTGTACCTCGGACAGGTTCTGGTTTCCCGTCTCCGGAGCGACTCCACCCGGGTGCAGCTCAGGACATCGTTCGCGGACAGCACCGGCCGCCTGAGCGATGACCTCGCCCTCAGGGAAGACGACGTGATTCGGATCTTCTCTCGAAGCACCTTCCGGCCCGACCGGTACATCGTAATTACCGGAGCCGTGCGGCAGCCGGGCCGGATCGAGTATCGCGAGGGCATGACCGTGCGCGACGCGATCCTCCTGGCCGATGGGCTCGCTCCTGATGCGTACCTGGTTGAGGCAGAGATTGCCCGGGTGCCGGACACGCGGGCACAGGGGCAGGTGGCCACGACCATCCGGGTGCCGCTCGACTCGAGCTATCTCTTCGCCCGGGGCGCACCGGGCGACTATCAGGGCCCTCCCGGGCCGCCGGCGCCGCGCGCGGGCTCGCCCGAGGTGGAGCTCCAGCCGTATGACAACCTGCTGATCCTGCGGCAGCCGGAGTGGGAGCTGGTGCGAACCGTGAGCATCACCGGACAGGTGAAGTATCCTGGCCCGTACGCACTCCGCACCAAGACGGAGAGGCTGATGGACGTGATCGAACGCGCCGGTGGCCTGACCGACGCGGCTTACGCCGATGGAATAGAGTTTTTCCGGAAGCAGGACAGCGCGGGACGGGTGGGGATCGACCTCAAGGCCGTGCTCCGCGACGCAGGTCACCGCGACAACCTGATCCTCGCCGCCGGCGACTCGATGCACATTCCGGAGTTCGATCCGATTGTCATGGTGCGCGGCGCGGTGAACTCGCCGGGGGCGGTGGCGTTCGAGCCGGGACGGGACCTCGACTTCTATGTGCGTGCGGCTGGAGGTTACTCGAAGGATGGGGACAAGCGCCGGGCCTTCGTGACCCAGCCCAATGGCGACAAGCAGGCCGTCGAGCGCCGCTTCCTCCTGCCCGACAGCCGCCCTGCTCCGCGTCCCGGCGCGGAGGTGATGGTGCCCGTGCGGGATCCGTCCGAGCGCGGACCTGGCATAGCCTCGGTGCTGGGAGTGGCCGCCCAGCTGCTGGCCAGCGTGGTCACTGTTATCGTGGTGGCGCGGAACTAGCGCCGAGGCCTCAGCCGGCGCGTCGCTCCACCAGTGCCGGCGGCGGGGCGACCTCGACGCCGGCCTCGCGCAGCCGGTCCGCCTGCCATCCTTCCAGCCGCACCAGCACCTCGGTGGAGCCGCCGTTCACCGCAGCTGAGATCACCTCGCCCACCCGATAGAGCTCGGCGAGCCTGGCGCCGTCGCTGGCCGGAAGGCGCACCAGCACTGTCGCGCGCCCGGCGCGCTCCACGCTCCGGAGCCGCGCCTTGAGTGCGTCGAGCCCGTCAATCCGCTGGGTGGTGGCCAGCACGGCCTCGGGATGGAGTTCCCTCACCCTGGCAGTGAACGCCGCCGCGTCAGGTACGACATCCATCTTGTTGAACACCGCCAGCACCGGCCGCTCGGCCATGCCCAGTTCCTGTAACACCTTCTCGACCACCCGCATCTGGCCTTCCCAGTCGGGATGCGACGCATCCACCACATGCACCAGCACATCGGCGGCGCGCGCTTCCTCGAGGGTAGCGCGGAAACTGGCCACGAGGTGGTGCGGCAGCTTGCGGATG
>LLBY010038628.1_pt10 | contig 18174 bp, 20 predicted proteins | sample 1489401 | NCBI WGS metagenome assembly LLBY01 (sample SAMN04092656, study PRJNA295927) | soil metagenome | biome: Soil prokaryotic community; feature: Bulk soil; isolation source: soil from tomato rhizosphere | host: tomato cultivar Hawaii 7996 | place: South Korea | collected 2011-11-01 | reverse complement strand
GAGCCCCCGTCCTCCCGCCTTGGGAGCGCGGTTGATTTAGTCCTTCTCTCCAAGCGCAAGCTTGGAGGGTTGGTTGAGCTTTCCAGCGTGTGCCATCGTCGTCATTTTCGGGTTTGTAGAACGACGCAACAGGCTGGAAAGCTCACCCCACCCTCCAAACAAATGTCCCTTAAACCAGAACCTCCCGGACCGCTCGCGATGGAAATCGCGCACATTCTAAATCACGACCCTATCATGGCGTCGCAGATACAAAACTATTTGCATCCAGACCGTATTCGTGAAGTTTTGGCGCTGCGCTCGCAGGACTGCGTTCGTTCTCCCGCGCACACAAAAGAAGAGGAGCAAACAAATATGCTTCGTGAGCTTGTGGTCGAAACTTCCACACGCGCGCAGGTTCTTCGTTATCACCGCGAAGCCGGACAATGAGCCCGGTCGCAACTCAAATTCTTCAAGCCATAGACCGAACTCTTGAAGAGGCACAGGATTCCGGGCACCGAAAGCATTTGGGCGCGAGCATCATTGGCAAGCCCTGCGCGCGAAGCGTTTATTATGTCTTCCGTTGGGCGAAGAAAAAGATGCACGGCGGGCGCATGCTGCGCCTCTTTAACCGTGGGCACTTGGAAGAGGCGCGCTTTGTAGCCTTGCTCAAAGGTGTTGGCGCGGATGTTTGGGATACCAACCCCAACGATATTGATCCCAAGACAGGTGAAGCTCGGCAATGGCGCATTTCGGATTGCGACGGGCATTTTGGGGGAAGCTTGGACGGGGTGGCCCGTTTTCCAAACACGCCAAAAGTTGCCGCAATTTTTAGAAACTTTTTGCCGTTTGTTGGCGAGCCGTTTTTAACCGAGTTCAAGACGCACAGTGACAAAAGCTTCAAAAAGCTGCAAAAAGAAGGCGTGCTCCAAGCCAAGTGGGAGCACTTCATTCAGATGCAAATTTACATGGCCAAAATGGGTCTAAAGCAGGCGCTTTACATGGCCGTGAATAAAAACGACGACGACCTTTATTTGGAAGTTGTGCAAGCGGATACGCTAGAGGCAAAGCGAAGCATTGAGCGAGCAAGGCAAATTATTTTTAACGACGAGCCCCCGCCCCGCATAAGCGAAGCTCCTTCCTTTTTTCAATGCACCTATTGCGACCACGTCAAGGTCTGCCATTACGGTGAGGCTCCGGACATTAACTGCCGCACCTGTGCCCATGCCAGCCCCGCACCTGAAGGCGCTTGGCATTGCACCCGTGAACGCGCGGAAATAAGCGACCAACGGGGATGCCCCGAACACCTTTACAATTGGAAGATGTTGGAAGCCGAATTTATTGGTGGCGATAACGGGGCTCTAAACTACGCGGATATTCGCTTCAAAAACGGCGAAACGGCTCGCATAGGGCCAAACGATTACTCAAGTATGCAGTTGCTTCAAAACGGCTACCCGCCATTTTAAGGTTCTATGGAACTTCGTTGGTATCAGCTTGAAGCAATAGACGCGATTTACAATTACTTCCTTCATGGGGCGGGAAACCCCATTGTGGCCATGCCAACGGGCACGGGGAAGAGCATTGTGATCGCGGAGTTCGTGCGCAGCGTGTTCAGCTACTACAAGGGGCAGCGTATAATGATGCTCACCCATGTTAAGGAGCTGATTGATCAAAACTTTAAGGAGTTAATTGGCGTTTGGCCCTTGGCTCCCGCTGGCATTTATAGCGCGGGGCTCGGGCGAAAGGAAAACCACGCACCGATCACGTTTGCCGGAATTAAGAGCGTGGTTGATAAACCGGAGTTGTTTGGCAAGGTGAATTTAATCTTAATTGATGAATGCCACATGCTAAACCCAAAGGAGGAAACATCCTACCAAAAGTTTATCACCGAGCTTAAAAAGATAAACCCACACCTCAAGGTCATTGGTTTCACCGCAACTCCCTACCGTCTCGGGCAGGGCATGCTCACAACCCCTGCAAACGTAAAAGGCAAGGAGTTAGCCCCGCTGTTCACGGACATTTGCTATGATATAACCGCTCTAGCTCCGTTTAATCGTTTGATTGCGGAAGGATACCTTTGTAAGCTGGTCCCCCGCCCGCAAAAAACCGAACTAAACGTTTCAAACGTTTCTATAACCGGCGGCGAGTTTAATTTGGAGGACTTGCAGGCGGCGGTTGATAAAGACGAAATAACCAACGCGGCAATAGAGGAAACGCTTGCCTGCGCGGGCGGGCGAAATCATTGGCTTGTATTTGCCACAGGCATTGAGCACGCGCAGCACATTTGCGACCGACTAAACGAGCGTGGCGTTCCAGCCACCTGTGTCCATAGCAAACTAAGCAAGGCGGACCGCGACCAACGCACTTTGGACTTCAAGTCCGGCAAATACGTTGCACTCGTGAACAACGGTGTTTTCACAACGGGCTTTAACTTTCCAAAGATTGATTTAATCGTAATGCTGCGTCCCACAAACTCGGCAGGGCTTTGGGTGCAAATGCTCGGGCGGGGAACTCGCATGGCCCCGGGAAAAGAAAACTGTTTGGTTCTAGATTTTGCCGGAAACACAAAGCGGCTTGGACCAATCAATGATCCTTTAATCCCAAAGCCAAAGGGCAAAGGCAAAGGGCAACCCGCACCCGTGAAGCTTTGCGAAACTTGCGGCACATACAATCACGCGAGCGTCCGAGTGTGCGACTTTTGCGGGGCTGAGTTTACTTTCATCACGAAGCTGGTTGAGCAGGCTGGCACGCAGGAATTGCTCGCGGGCGAAGCACCGCAAGTGGAAATCTTCCAGGTTAATAGCCTAACCTACTCGACCCATCAAAAACAGGGAAGCCCGGACAGTTTGAAGGTGACTTATTTTTGCGGGCTGCGGCAGTTTAGCGAATGGGTTTGCTTGGAGCATTCCGGGGCAATTGGCCACAAGGCGCGCAAGTGGTGGATAAAGCGGCTAAAGCCTGACCCGTTTGAAATTGGCTCGCAGGTGCCAAGCAAGGTTTCGCAAGCTCTAGACCGAATCGAAGACTTGGAAAGCCCCACGCATCTTCGTATTTGGATTAACAAAAAGTATCCGCAAATTATGGATGCTGACTTTAGCGGCACGGGCTGGGGCACGGAAAAAGCCAAAATCGTTTCCAAGCCAAAGGCGCGCAGAGTGGAAGCTCCAAAAGCGCCCGCGCAGCAAATGCTCGCCGACGAGGATGTCCCGTTTTGAAATAAATTAAACTTTTGTGAGTTTTTGAGTTGAGTTGGTAAATTAGCTCGTTGAGTGTTTGAGCACGATGGCAAGAGGCCACCGCAAGCAAAACATTAAATCCACCCAACAATGAGCTCAAAGAAAACACCCGCGCCGACGCCCGCCGCCAAAAAATCCGCCCGCAAGAACATTCGTCTAAACGAGGCAATGAAACAAATGCTAATGGAGGAAGCGCGTTCGTTCCTCATTACGGAGGTGCAAAAGATCCACGGCGAAACATGGGCTGACGCCGTGGCCAAGGCGCACAATTTGGCACCCCAGGAAAGCCAACAGGAAAAAGAAAAGATTGCCCGTGCTTTTCTGCGAGGTTCTTTCGCCGAAAAGGCAAGGGAGCTTGGCATGGAGGAGGCAACGCTTTTGGAGGCACTTAAACCCCGCCCAAAGCAACTAACCAACGCCAATATGAAGCAAATGGTCGGGCCACAGGTGCGGGGCAAAGCCGCACCTGTGGCCAAACCCAAAGCAAAGGCGGACCCAACCCAACCCGTTTCCAGCCAGAACCAAATGGTTAAGTTGGATCAAATTTTGCGCAAGTCCACCGTTAAGAGCCCCGTGCAAGCCGCTTGGGAAATTTTTGAAGCCAACCGTGACGAGCGGCGCAAGGACGTCGTGGCAAAATGCCTTGAGGCTGGCATCGCTTTTTATACCGCCCGCACACAATACCAAGTTTGGAAATCTGCCGGTAAGGCCAAGTAATCAAAAGGATTCATAAACAACCTTGTATCTTTGCTGAACTTTCACCAACTCTCGTAATTGTAATTCGGCAACACGCCAAATCAAAACATCCAACCAAATACCATCATGAGCAAGTCCACTCCCAAGTCCGCCGCCAAGGCAAACAAAGCCGTTGAGAAGGCCACCAAAGCCGCGAAGGCCGTCAAGGTTCCCAAGCCCCCGAAGGCTGAAAAGCCCGCTCGCGTGAAGGGCGAAGAAAAGAACGGCATTTGCCGCCCCGTCGCGGACGGTGCCACGAAGAACGTTTGGGCAATCGCCGACAAACTGTCCGCCAAGAACAAACGCCCCGCCCTGCGCAGCGAGGTGATCCCGGCCTGCGAGGCGGAAGGTATCAACACCGCCACCGCCACGACTCAATATGGACGTTGGCGCGTGTTCAACGGCCTTGTCGGGCGTTCACCCCGCCCCGCCAAGGAGAAGCCCGCCAAGGCCGAAAAAGCTCCCAAGGCTGAAAAGCCCGCCAAGGTAAAGAAGTCAGCCGTTCCTCCGCCTCCCGCGCCCGCGGATGCCGACACTGGCGTTGAATAAATAAAAGAACCCCCTGCTTGCGGTGTAGCCCACGACCTCAACGTCGTGGGCTTTTTGTTCACGCATTACCTTGCAAGGCTAGGGAAAACCAAGCAACTTACTCGAGTTATGATAAACACGCAACCCCCGGAGTATCCGGTAAATTTGGCAAACGGAGTTTTGGACGTCCATAGCGTCTTTCAAACAATCCAAGGCGAAGGCCCATACGTTGGAACACCCTGCGTCTTCGTGAGGCTTGCGGGATGCAACCTTCAATGTCCCGCCTGTGACACACAATACACGCACGGGCGCAAGGCAAAGAGTCCCGCCGAAATTTTGGCGCTCATTAGCGCGGTTCAGCCCAACAGCCAAAACCAGCGCAGCCCCTACTCCCCGACCAACAGCCTCCCCCTTGTGGTCATCACAGGCGGCGAACCATTTCGTCAAAACATTGTGGTGCTGGTTGAGCTTCTTTTGGCCACAGGTTATCGCGTTCAGTTGGAAACAAATGGCACGTTCTTTCATCCCTTGCCGTTTTATATGTTTCCCCGCCTTACGGTTGTTTGCTCCCCTAAAACGGGCCGCATTAACTCGCAACTCGCGGGTGTCGTCAATGCCTTCAAGTATGTGATTGAAGCTGGGCACGTTTGCCCCGAAGACGGCTTGCCCTTGAACACGATGGCGCAGCACACACAGAGGCGAGTTGCGCGTCCGCCCATGAGCAGCACCGCCGAAATCTTTGTCCAACCTTTGGACGTTCAAGACGAACGCCAAAACGACCTCAACTTACAAGCCTGTATCCAAAGCGCCCTTCGCTTCGGCTATCGGCTTTGTGTCCAAACCCATAAGATTGCACTCCTACCGTGAAAACTAAACTCGCACTCCACGCCCTTGTCGTCCTCTCCGGGGGGCAAGACTCCGTGACTTGCCTTGGCCTCGCCTTGGACCGTTACGAAAAAGTCAGCGCCATTTCCTTCCACTACGGGCAGCGCCATGAAGTTGAGCTTCATTGTGCGAAGCACCTGTGTGAAAAATACGGTGTTCCGCAGCAAGTTATCAACCTCGGCTTCCTCGGGCAAATGGTTACTTCCGCCCTCACAGGGGCCGGTGAAGTTGGCAAACCCCACGCCTACAAGCCCGGCCTGCCCTCCTCCTTCGTGCCAGCGCGCAACGCCCTGTTCCTTACCGCCGCACATGGCTACGCGCAGGAAATTGGCGCGGACGTGCTGGTGACGGGCGTTTGCCAAACCGATTATTCTGGTTATCCGGATTGCCGCAAAGAGTTTATTTCCAAGTTGGAGGCGGCGCTCAACTGTGGTTATCAAACCAATATCGTTATTGATACACCGTTAATGATGCTGGACAAGGGGGAGACCTTCCAGCTCGCCGAGGATTGCGGTTTCCTGGACGAAGTTATCAACTTTAGTCATACCTGCTACAACGGCGATCACGTTACGAAACATGAGTGGGGCTATGGCTGCGGAACCTGCCCCGCATGCGAACTCCGTGCGCGCGGCTGGGAAGATTACAAATGCCGCAAACAGGAACGGGCTTTGAACGCGATCGGTTAAAACACTCTGGCGGGCAGTTGCTTTTGCACCGCCCGCTTTTTATTCTCTTTTTGTTATGTTCACTTGCATTAAAACCTACTCCGACATTCCCTTCGCGCATCGCCAGCATTTGCACTCCGGCCATTGCGCTTTTATTCACGGCCACAACTGGTCCTTTACTTTTGAGTTCGGCTGCAAAGAGCTGGACGCAAACGGTTTTGTTATCGATTTCGGCGACCTTAAATGGTTGAAGCAATGGTTGGAAGACAAGTTTGACCACAAGCTTGTCCTTAACGAAGACGATCCGTTTTTGAAACACTTCGCACTTAGTCTTGGCGAAGTTGACGCTTGCCCCTCAGGAGTGAGACTTGCCGACATTACTACTGTTCCTAACTGCGGAGCTGAAGGCTTGGCATCCTACGTTGCAGGTCGCATCCACCCCGAACTTCGCTACAAAACAGCTGATCGCGTTTTCCTTGTGTCCATAACCGTCAAGGAGGACAGCAAAAACTCCGCAACCCTTTATCTTAAAAAGTAAATGAACCCCGGCCAAACAATTAAAGTTTTAGACCACGGCTTTGTTCGCTACATTGATCACATGGGTTCCGACCTGCGTGTGGTTGAGGCGGCGCGCATAAGCTACAAGTCACCTAGCAAAGGAGAAGAAGGCGATAAAAAGCTTCTTAACTACTTGCTCCGCAACAAACACACCTCACCCTTCGAAATGTGCAAGGTGTCTTTTAACATCAAGATGCCAATCTTTGTCATGAGGCAGTTTGTGCGTCAACGTATGCAGAACTTGAACGAAGTGAGTGCCCGTTACACGGAGCTACCAAACGAGTTCTACATTCCCAACGCATGGCGCGCGCAGGACAACAAAAACAAACAAGGGAGCGTTGAATCCGGCGCTTGGAACCCTGCCCTCAAAGCCTTGCCCCGTTGGGCGTTCGATCAAGGCTGCGTGGCAAGCACCCGCCTGGAGCACCATTGCCAAGCGTGTTACGATCTTTACGAGGAAATGCTTGCGGTTGGCATTGCCCGCGAGATGGCCCGCATGGTCTTGCCCGTAAACATCTATACGGAAATTTATACCACTTGGGACTTGAACAACTTACTCAAGTTTTTCGCGCTACGCGACGATCCGCACGCACAGTGGGAGCACCAGCAATTCGCATTCGCAATGAAGGAAATTGTAACGGCGCTATTTCCTTGGACCATGGAAGCTTACGAACAACTTAAACCCCAAAACAAGTGAGCACAAAACAACACTTCACGCACAATGAGTGCATCGACATGGCGCAGCATGCGGCGGCGCATATTTCGGGCTTGGCCTTCAACCTGAAACGCGTGCCAAACGCCTACGCCGTGCCGCGCGGTGGCATACCCGCAGCCTACCTGATCGCCAACTTTGTCGAAATGTGTTTGGTAAGCACGCCCGACGAAGCCGACGTCTTTATTGACGACCTTTTGGACAGCGGTGGCACGCGCGACCAATACGAACAGCTTTACCCCGGAAAGCATTTTGTTGTTCTTTACAACAAACAAGCCATGTCGAACAACAATTGGATTGTGTTTCCGTGGGAGGCCAAAGAAGAGCAAAGCGAGGACGACAGCATTGTTGGAACAATTACCAACCGGCTGCGCGCCGCCAAGGTGCCCTTCAAAGCCAACGACAGCATTCACGAGCACCTGCTTCCCGGCGAAATGGTGCAAGTTGAGGCCGAGGTGGCGCTCCGGGCGCAAAGATTGCTTGAAGCCCTGTTAATTGACACCGCCTACGACCACAACACGCGCGAAACGGGGGCGCGTGTGGCAAAGATGTATTGCCGCGAAATCTTTGCCGGGCGCTACTGCCCGCCGCCAACCATAACCGAGTTCCCCAACGCCAAAAACTTGGACGAGGTTTACGTTACGGGCCCGATAACAATTCGTTCCGCGTGCTCTCACCACCTGTGTCCAATTATTGGCAAGGCGTGGGTGGGAATTTTACCGGGCGAGCGCGTGGTCGGCCTGTCGAAGTTTAACCGCGTTATCGAGTGGATTGCCAGCCGCCCGCAAATCCAAGAAGAGCTTGTGGTGCAAATCGCGGACGAACTTGAAACGGCGCTTGAGCCAAAAGGAATCGCAGTTGTTATCCAAGCAACGCACTTTTGCATGACTTGGCGCGGCGTGAAAGAGGCTGGGGGTGTTATGACGACGAGCGTCATGCGCGGCGTATTCCGCGACAAGCCCGAGGCGCGGGCCGAGTTCCTCGCCCTTATACCCAAAGCCTAAAAGTTCAAAGCTGTTCGCCCGCGCCCTTGCTTGCAGGTGGCGCGGGCTTTTTATTTTAAGGATATGAAATTTTTAATAGATGGAAGCACCGCTAGGGTTCTTTCAAGACAAGGGTCTTGGCCGGACGGCTTTTGCGGGCAGCTTCTAACACCCTTAACCCGTTACTCTAACTTTGGCGGAACCTTCGCCATTGATAATGGTGCGTATAGCTATTTTGAAGAAAAGGCTTACTTCTCTCTTCTTTTACGCGAAAGCAAAAATATAAAAAGGCTTTTGTTCATTTGCCTTCCTGACAAAGTTGGTTCTAACTATGAAACTGATAAACTTTGGGAGCAATGGAGCTCTTACTTTTTCAACTATCCGATTGCATACGTTGCTCAAGACGGATGCCAAAAAATTCCAGAAAACGCCAAATGTCTTTTTGTAGGTGGAACAACTGCGTTTAAGGAATCAAATTTGGCGCTTGAGCTGGTTGAAAAAGCGTTAAGTCGTAATTTGCATGTCCACATTGGGAGAGTAAATGATATTAAACGCTACCTGAAATTCAAAAAAGCAGGAGCGCACACTTGTGATGGTTCCGGCGTCAGTCGGTTCGATTCTAGGTGGGACCAGTTAAAACAAAATTACATCCAAAGCTTATGAAACTCTACCTCGCCGCCATTTATACGAACAAGCTAAACATCGGGGGAAAGTATTATGCCCTGATGACAGAAGAAGAAAAAAAGCACCGCCTCGGCATTCGTTACATTCTTGAGTCGTATCACTACGTTGGGAAACAAACCTACGTTGACGACATGCGCAACGACGGAGCTAAGGTATTCTTGGACTCGGGCGCGTTCTCCGCCTTTACCAAAGGGGTTGAAGTAAACCTGGACAAGTATTGCGAGTATATCCACAGGAACGCCGACATCATAGAGTTTGCCAGCGTGCTTGACGGTATTGGCGACCCGCTCAAAACCTATCAAAATCAGCACGCAATGGAGCAAAACGGGACCAAACCATTGCCGTGTTTCCATTACGGCGAAGACCCGCGCTATTTGGTCCATTACATTGATAACTATGAATATATCACGCTCGGCGGCATGGTGCCAATTGCACGCCCCCAGCTCCGGCTATGGCTGGACGAGGTTTGGGGCAAGTGGTTGACAAAGCCCGACGGCACGCCGCGTATAAAGGTTCACGGCTTTGGTTTAACCACGAACAGCTTGATGGAACGTTACCCGTGGCATTCAGTAGACTCGTCTTCTTGGGTGCAAATGGGTAGCGTTGGAAACATACTGATTCCCGGCTTTGGCACGGTGAGCATAAGCGAAACAAGCCCCCGGCTAAAAGACGCCTACGCCCACGCGGAGAACATACCCGCGTTGCAGCGCGACGGCCTTGTGGCCATGCTTGAAGCGCGGGGCTTTAGCTACGAACGGTTAAAAGAAGAATACGTGTCCCGATGGCTCTTTAATTGCGCAGCCTACCGTGAAATCAACGTTGCGCTCGAAAGCAAAGCGGTAAAATATACGGTCGATCAAACAACTCTATTTTAACATGAAACGCAAAGATTGGGTTTTCTTCTTTGGCTACCTTTTATTCACCGCTGCGCTTACGGTGGCAATGCAGCTTATCGTTAATCCTTAAATGAACCTTACCGACGTTCTCACCCGCACAGGTTTTATCCAGCCAGACGTTTGCCCGGGAATCCCAACGTTTAAATTTAAGGAAACGGACCCGCGCCTTTACATTGACGATAAAAAGTTCTTTGACCGCGTGCTGCGCCAAGCGGTTTCGATCAAAGCAATAACTTACACCGCCACCGCGTCCATCGTGGACAGCCTACCAATTGAGCTATTGGTAACAAACCGGCTTCAAGGTGTTTTGCAAAGGCCGATTGAAGTTGTCCATATTAAAAATGTTCATAGCAAGGTTTATTATCTAACAAAGAACCATGGCCGCTCTATTTGGATAGGGTCTATGAACCTTGTTACGCCGGGCGGGTGGCATAACGTTATGTTAAAGCTTCCCAAAGAGCTGCACCGCGAAATGGACGCTTATCTTCACAACCTGCTTTTCCTGCAAACTGTATCTCTTAAAACACCCGAATAAATGCTCTCCGCACTTAAATTTGTCCAAGGCGCTGTCGCAAAAAAGGATTATGTTCCGGCGCTTACGCATTTCCTAATTAAGAACAAAACCGTTATGGGCTACAACGGCGAACTCGCCTTGTGCTCGCCCATCGACGTCGACTTCGACTGCGCACCCAACGCGGACCAATTTGTTAAGGCGATTAAAGCGTGCGAAACCTTTGAAGGCACAATCACGCTCCACATGGCCACAAGTGGTAAGCTGGTTGTGCGCGCGGGCAAGTTTCGCGCCTTCATTGATTGTGCCGACATTACCAAGTTCCCGCCCGTTGCGCCCTCGGGGCAAACGGTGGCATTGGCGGAGGGGGTGCGGGTATTGCCAGCCCTTGAGCACCTGTTGCCCTTTGTGGCCATTGACGCCTCGCGCCCGTGGGCATGCGGCGTGCTTTTTGACGGCGAATGCGCCTACGCAACAAACAACATTGTTCTTATGCAATATTGGCTCGGCTGCCGCCTACCTTACCGCGTAAACATACCTTCAAGCGCCGTGCGGGAAATGGTGCGAGTTGGTGAAGAGCCGATTGAAATACAATTGGACGACACCCGCTTGACATTTAGATACGAGGATGGGCGCTGGTTAAGCACGCAATTGATCGCAGTTAATTGGCCGGACGTTTCCGGTCGCTTTGACATGCCAAGCAACCAACAGCCTTTCCCAAAACACTTCTTTGAGTCATTGGAAGAATTACTACCGTTTACCGATGACATAGGCCGCTTGCACCTGTTGCCGGACCGTGTGGCCACAAGTGCGAGCGATGAAGCCGGGGCGTCGGTAAAGGTTGACGGTTTGCCCGGCATGGGAATCTATAACCTGAAACAAATGATAAACTTAAAGAACGTTGCCAAGACAATAGACTTTACCATGTATCCTAAGCCGGTGCTTTTTCACGGCACGGTTTCGCGCGGCATCTTTTGCGGTATCTTGAATTAAAATGGCACGCCCCGATTCCATTGGTTTGTTCTGGCAAGACGTTGAGGAAATAAAAATTCCGAAACCGCCGCCCGTTAAATGCACCCCACCTCCCCGCACATGGGATGCCCCCGACTACCTGCCCGGCTTGGAAGAGGCGCTGCGCTTTAGCGTGCCCTTGTTTGACCGGGAAAGCTTGCTTGCGGCGAAACAAGCACGCGAGCCAATGGTAATGGATATTGAGGTTTACCCAAATTACTTTTTGGTCTGTTTTTCGAGCACCGTAAGCAACCGGGTAATTTATTTCGAGTTTGGAGAATGTTCACAAAACAATTGGAACGCGGATTACGTTCGCTGGATATTGCAAAACTTTCTAATCGTGGGCTTTAGCTCCAATACCTTTGACATGCCAATCCTTGCGCTTGCGTTAAGCGGGGGGTTTGATACCGCAAAGCTAAAGATGGCAAGTGACCGTCTAATCATGCTTGGGGAGCGGCACTATAACCTTCTTCGAACATACCGCGTAAAAATACCGGACGGAATTGACCACATTGATTTAATTGAAGTCTGCCCATTGCAAGCTTCTCTTAAAATTTATGGCGGGCGCTTGCACGCAAAGCGAATGCAAGACTTGCCTTTTTCACCGCACAGTGAGCTAACACAAAACCACGCAGCAATCGTTCGCTACTACTGCGTAAACGATCTTTCAAATACCGCTCTTGTATTTGAAAATTTAAAGGATCAGCTAGGGCTAAGAACAAGCTTGAGCCAAAAATACGGCGCGGACCTGCGCAGCAAGAGCGACGCCCAAATCGCCGAAGTTGTGATTGGCGCTGAAGTAGAGCGCATGAACTACGTAAAGCCTCGCCGTCCGGAAATACCGCCCGGCACAAAATACAAATATCAAGTTCCAAACTTTATCGCCTACATGACCCCAGTGATGCAAGCTGCGCTTGCGGTTGTGCGAAACGCTGACTTTGTAGTGGAAGAAAGCGGAGCAATTGGCCTGCCAGAAGAAATTAAAAATCTAGATATTAAAATAGGCTCAGGGGTTTATACAATGGGAGTTGGCGGGCTCCATAGTAATGAAAAAAGGGTAAGCTACAAATCGAATGAAAATCACATTCTACTCGACCGCGACGTTACGTCCTACTACCCAAGCATAATCCTAAACCTTGGTCTTTATCCAAAGCACCTTGGGCAAAACTTTTTAACTGTTTATCGCTCACTTGTTGAGCGCCGCGTGGCGGCAAAAAAGGCGGGCAACAAAATTGAAGCGGACTGTTTGAAGATTGTTGCGAACGGCAGTTTTGGAAAGCTCGGAAGCAAGTGGTCTATTTTGTATGCACCAGACCTTTTGATACAAGTAACTTTAACAGGCCAACTCGCGCTTCTAATGCTTATTGAGTGGCTGGAAAGCGCGGGAATAAAAGTGTGCTCCGCCAATACCGACGGCATTGTTGTCCTGTGTCCAAAACACCTTCACGCGCATGCTGTAATGATTTTTGAGTATTGGGAGCGCGTTACGGGTTTCAAAACCGAAGAAACGCGCTATGCAGCAATTTACTCCAAAGACGTAAACAATTACATTGCGGTAAAGGAGGACGGCAAAACCAAGACAAAGGGACTATACAACAACCCTTGGAACACAAAGGGCGAAGAAATCTTCCGCTTCCACAAAAACCCAACGAACAGCATTTGCGTTGAAGCGGTTGTTGCCTACCTCACCAAACAAACGCCCCTCAACGTAACGGTGCAGGCTTGCCGCGACATTACCCGCTTCGTGACGGTGCGCACCGTGAAGGGTGGCGCGGTAAAGGGTGGGGGCGCGTATTTGGGCAAGTCCCTGCGTTGGTATTATGCCGTAGGGGAGGAGGGTGAAATGATCTACGCTGAAAATGGCCACAAGGTGCCCCGCTCGGAGGGCGCAAAGCCTTGCCTTCAACTGCCCGAAGAATTTCCAAGCGACGTAGATTACGAGTATTACATCCGCGAGGCTGAGGATATTTTGAAGGATATTGCGGCGGATTAAAAAAGACTACTTGCCCTCCGCGCAGGTAGAGCAGGAGCCTCGGCGTCAAACCACCGTGCCGGGGTCTTGCGGCGGCGCATCGGAGCCGAGATGGTGCCGTGCGTGCCCACAGCCTCCGCATCGTCGAACCGATTGCACGATTCCGGGGGCGTGCTGCTCGGCAGGCGTGAGCACGCGGCGCTCTATCTCGGCGGCTAGGCGGTCGCCGAGTTTGGTGGGGCGCGACTCGTCACAGTCCCATTGACCCCAAAGCGGGCGGGGCAGAGGACAAAAAGCGCAGGGATCGCCATAGTGCGCGGGGTCGTGCTGCCGGTCGCAGGGCGTGGGGCAGTCGCCGCAGATGTCGGCGCGGATTTGGATGACTCCGGGGCTCATGGGCATGCGGAGCAGTCGCAAAAAGCGCGGACATTGGCGACGAGGGTGGTGCCGTCGGAGGAGGGCACGGCCAACTCGAAGTAGGGGTTGGTGCCGTCGCCAAGGATGGGCCAGGTGCTCGGCGTGGCGGGGTCGTAGCCGGGGGGCGTGATGCCATCCCACACCGCGCAGCGGGCTGTCTCGGTGCCGAGGTGCAAATCCACGCGCGCCGTGAAAGAGCCGGCGACCTTCGGCGTGATTGTGAGGGTCAGCGCAGAGGTGTAGCCGCTGCCGCCGGAGCCAAGCGGGCAGGTGGCGAGTCCGCCGGTTTCGTCGAGGGTAAACGTGATCGTAGCGCCCCCGCCGCTGCCGGAAAACGCGCCGGTGGGCAGATAATTGCCTGCGCTGCCGCCGGTGACGCCGGTTACTTGCCCATTAACAACGGTTGCCGTCCATCCCGTGGACGTCGTGCCGCCATTGATCGCGGATTGCACGGTAATGGTCGGAGGCGAGGTGTAGCCGCTGCCTGGATTTAGCACGCGGATGCTCGCGACCGTTCCCGTTGACGACATGACGGCGAGCAACGCAAGCCCGCTGCCGCCACCGCCGGACGATGTTACGGTCGGGCGGTAGACACCGCGCGTGACAATCTCGGCGGATGTGAGGGCGACGCCGGCCTCGGCGATAAACCGCTCAACCCATTCGAGCCGATAGCAGGTGCCGGAGCCGACGCGCGGAATGGGGAATATGAAGCGGTAATGACTTCCGCGAAGCGCCACGGACAGCTCATCCGTGGATACGTTGAGCTGGCTACCCGCCGTGTCGTTCCAGTCGTTGTCAAAAGCGGGGAGTTCCGCAATGGCGTTCGTGATGAGTGCGGCAGTAGTGTATTCATCTGAATACGTAGCTGACGCGCAGCTTATCGGGTCGCCAAAAACCGAGGTTTCCTCGCAGGTAATAGGGTCAACCGATACAGATATTAAATCTGTCCCGAATCCTACCAACACTGCTTCTCCATCCGCGCATGTCCACCCGAGGTCGGGGCACGGGTCTATCGCCGCCGTCTCCATATACAGGAAACGTCGATTAGGAAAGCATACCCCACCCGCCAAATACTCTACCCCGCATTTGGTTTTACTCGTGCTCACGCTATCCCATTGAATTGTCGGCGCGGGACAGTCGCAACACTCGGGACAATTGGCGGCGATGCTCATGTCAATGCCAAATGGCTGTTCCGTTGCATACATAGAGCGGGCGGGACTCCCGCACCGGGCGGCTCGTCACCGTCACCACCCCAGACGTGAACGTAACCGTGGCGAGCGTCAGGTGTTTCAAAGTGCTCGTGTCCGTCGGCGTCGTCGCCGCGTTCTTCGTATCAATCGCCGTCGCCGCTCCCGCCCCATCCACCGTCGCCTCCAGATAGACCGTGCCGGTCGTCGTGATCGTCAGCTCCGGGCGCGGCAGCGTCGCCATAGTAGCGCCTCCGCCCACCGTCGGGCTGATGTTCCGCCCCGCATTCGTGATGACGCCGGGCTCGAAGCTTACCGTCGCTAAAGCTCCAGGCGTTGGAAAAAACGGTTCGTCTGCACCAGTAACAAAGCTTTGACGTTTTTCTTGAATTGCATCAAATCTTGCCCCGTTTGCCGTCACGCTTGCCTTAACAGTCTGCGAAGAAAAAGGGGTTATTGCGCGCAGATAGTTGCGAACTTCTTTGGCAAACTGTGGAAGGTCTTGGAGCTTTGTAGGTTGGTCTGGAAACTTCATTTAAGTGTCCCCGTAGTAAAGCGTATCTTTGTCCACAAGGACTTGCTGCGCGCCAGTCCATTCCGCAATTAACGACCAACGTGTCTGACCGCCTTGGCGCAGACTGCGGTCGGCGCTCTTAACCCATTCCCAACCGGAGGGCAGGTTTGGAAAACCCGTAGGGGTGTCTAACGAACCAGCTTGTGAGGTGGGGGGTGGACCGCCAACGTAAGTTGTAGTCTTGCGAGTGACCGGCGCGTAATCGTCGTAAGACGTAACGCCGATGCTTAAATACTGCGCGAACTTTTTGGCGCTCGGTTCAGTAAGACCAATGACGGTTCCGGTTGGATTGCCAAAACGATCCTTTTGCCAGAACTGAAAAGCCTCTTTCTTTTCTAGATCTTTTTCTTCTTCCCAAGCCCGTATTTCCATCAAGGATTGCTGGTCAAGGTTGTAAGCGCCACCTTGAAACTCCGGGTGTTCGTAAAGAGAACGGTTGATAACAATCCAATCAATTTCGTAGGTCGTTTCCTGTGCGGTGCCACCCAAGCCACCAGTGTCCTCAAAGTTAAGTTCGCAAATAACAGTTAAAACCCCGTGGTCAACATTACCTGCTGCATTTGCGCGCTCAACAGGCTCATACTCAGAAACCGTAACTGTTCCCGGGTAATCACCCCAAACTTCACCAGCGGCAGGCTTGCCAGCCTTGATCGTTGTTTCAGGACCAATGTATTGGATTTCAACACGGAAGCCTGTAGAGCTGTCTTGCTCACGCGGATAACGCGGACGAATGTATGCTGCAAATGGATCGGCCATGGTCTAGTTTGTTTGCCAAATGATACCACCGGATCGACGGGCGTCTTTCAAGGTCCGATCAATACTTTCAAGAAGCTGCACTTCGGGGGCTTTGCCTGCGGTTGTGCCCATGCCTACGGGGCTGAGGGCCAAGCCGCGCCGTTGGTAAGCGTTGGCCTGCATGTCGGGGAGCAAGTTGGACGTGTCCTTGCGCTTGGAAAGCTTAAATCGATCGGCTTCAACCTGCGTAAGAAAACCTTTGGCCACAAGCTTGTTCAGCTTTTCCTGCTCGCGCTGCAACTCACGCATCGGGTCTAAAGAGTCACGTATCGCGTCAGCTTGCTTGGCAAACTCGGCAACCGTTTCCTTTGTTCCGCCCGCTTCCGCTGCAAATTCATTCCTAATACTTGCAAGTGAGCTTTCCAGGGTCTTGTTAAACTCAACGCGCAAGTTGTTTCGAGCTTGCTGGTCGCGGATTGCTTCTTTGCTAAAACGTTCAAGGATAGTTTCTTGCTCGATGGTTTTTTCCAGAGCCGCAATTCGAGCGTTTTCAATTTCAAGCGTTTTGGATTTAATTTGTTGGTTCAACACCAGCACATTAACGGCTTGCGCGTTAAAACCCGCCTCATCTGTAGGCATATAGGCCAGAACTCGCGCCAGCCGAGTTTCTAAAGCTTCGCGCTGCTTTAAAGCTTTTGATAACGCAGCTTCTTTTTCAAGCCTATCTTCTGTTGAAAACTCCAAACGCTTAGATTCGCCACCAACAATCAAAGCTCGCTCACGTTCAACGTCGCGCAAACCCTTTGCCGCCTCGGTTAAGCTTTTATACTCGATAACCGTTTTGTTAGTTTCATTGGCGAGCATTGCCATCCTAGCAACAATAACACCAATGGAAAGAGCCGCGCCTGCAATTGCACCACCAGCGCCAAAAATGCTAAGCCATTGTGAACCCTGCTGTGAAAGAGCTACAAGCGCGCTTTGCCCCCCAGTAACTTGAACAACAAAGTCCTGAACCTGATAACCCGTTTGTTGAGTGATCACGCCGAACTTGCTCATTTTTTTGCTACCAACGACCGCAGCGTTACCCGCTTTACCTATCGCCCCCGCAGCGCCCGCCCCGCTCACGCCCAACGAATAGGCGAGGGCGTTCGCCGCAACCTTGGCTTGCACCTGTGCCGCCCAAAGCTTTTTCGTGTCAAGCGTTGCCTGTGTGGCCATTTGGGCAAACATGGAGTTCGCCGCAGTAATCTTGTTTCCGGAACCACCCGTATAAATTGCAAGAGTCTGCTGCCGCTGAAGCGCCATGGCCTGCGAAATGCGCCGCTCAACCTCAAGCTTGCGCTGCCCGGCCACCTCGTCCGCTCGGGCCATTTCAGCAAACATGGAAGTCTCCGCTGTGATCTTAGACGAGCCGCTTCCAAAGCTGTTTAGAATTTGAAGACGCTGTGCCGCCATTGCGTCTGAAATCCGTTTGGTAATTTCGAGCTTGCGCTGCCCGGCAGCTTCAAGTTCTTGCTCTTCGCGTTGGCGGATTTTGCGCTCGGCGTCTGTTATGTCAATAGGGCCAATACCGCTTTGAGCAAAAGCTTTACCCGACAGCTTGGCAGACTTTGCCGCGCGGCTGTCGATAATACCCCAAGCGTTATCTACTTCACGCGCCGTGCGGTAAAGGGCGCGGGACATGTTTGCCGCCCCTTGGTCAAAGCCAGAAGCGTCAAGGCTTGCCCGAGCATGAAATTCGCCGATGCTTTTTGTGGACATTAGGACAGCTTTTTAAGCTCTTTCACCATGGCCTCCTGTGCGGTTTGCGCAAGACCATTTTCCAGACTGTTCAGCCCGGCCTGAAAAGCTGGGCCGAGAAAAGGCTGGGGGCGAACAAAAACCGAACCTCCGCCCGCCGTTTTGGCGA
>LLBY010016784.1_pt3 | contig 18195 bp, 20 predicted proteins | sample 1489401 | NCBI WGS metagenome assembly LLBY01 (sample SAMN04092656, study PRJNA295927) | soil metagenome | biome: Soil prokaryotic community; feature: Bulk soil; isolation source: soil from tomato rhizosphere | host: tomato cultivar Hawaii 7996 | place: South Korea | collected 2011-11-01 | reverse complement strand
CAAATATTTTCACAATTTAAATAGCTGATTTATTAATCTAAATCAATATGACGAAGAATTATGCTTATCCAGAAGTTTTGGTAGATACTAACTGGACTGAAGATCACATTAATGATTCTAAAGTCCGTATCGCAGAAGTTGATTACGATCCCACTACTAATTACCATTTGGGTCACATACCTGGGTCTGTGTTACTAGACTGGAAAAAAGATATTAATGATCCTGTAAGTAGAAATATCTTATCTCAATCAGCTTGTGAGCAGTTACTTCGATCGATTGGTGTCAACAATGATACAACTTTAATCCTGTATGGCGATTTCAATAATTGGTTTGCTGCCTTTGCTTTTTGGGTTTTTAAATATTATGGATTTGATGATGTCCGCATAATGAATGGCGGAAGAAGAAAATGGTTAGAAGAGGATAGAAAGTTAGACAAAGTCATACCATCTTATCAGAGGGGTAATTTTAACGCTAAAGGGCAGGATGAAAATATTAGATCTTACCTAAATGAGGTATCAAACTCTATAAATAGAGGCGACCGGATAATGGTTGATGTTAGATCACCCGCTGAATTTTCTGGAGAAGTTACCGCACCAGCAGAATATCCAACAGAACATGCACAAAGGGGTGGGCATATACCAGGAGCGAAGAATATCCCATGGGGAAAAGCAGTAAACGATGATGGTACTTTCAAATCTGCTGAAGAATTGACACAACTATATCATGGTTATGGGGTATTGCCTGAGAAAGAAGTTATTGCGTATTGTAGAATCGGCGAAAGATCGTCGCATACTTGGTTTGTGCTAAAATACTTGTTGGGTTATCCAAATGTAAAAAATTACGATGGCTCGTGGACCGAATGGGGAAATATGATTGGAAATCCTATAGAGAAGTAAACCACGACTCAATCTACTTTTTTCCTAATAATAATATTGAATAAATATTTGTTACCATTATTTTCTGATCCCGAGTATGCCTTATTCTTTTCCTTAAGTATTTCCACAATTTCTTGGTGATTCTGGTCTGCCCATCTCAATAGTTCTAGATCAGCTGTAGGATCATCTGATACCAGTCTAATTACTTGACCCTTTTGCATCGATTTTTCCATAAATTCATCTAGTTTGGCTAAAGTGGCCGAACATTCCGTTCCAATTTCAAACATTTGGAAGTCAGGAAATAATCTGAAGCATTTAACATGATATTTTCTAATCTGAGCCAACAAGTCATCTTTACAATCCTCCATTTTTTTAACAGAATTTGCATAATCATAGTCATTAAAGGATACTAGTCTAGCTATCCAACCATTACCAAATGGAGAATCATTGACAATTTTAGGATTATCAACTGCACTTTCATTAATTTCTACTATTTTTCCCCTTAAAGGGGAACGAATAGTCCCAAAATGGACTAAACTTTCAACCGACCCTATACTTTTGTTTCTTTCAATTACTGATCCAATTGGTTTGACTTTTAGATTGTTTATCTTGCCTGTTATATACGCATATATTGGGGTAATTCCGATCAGAAATTCCTTCGGAACGTTAGTTTGATTGTTTGTTGTATTGTTTAGGGATTTAATCCATATCAGGTTTTCAAGATCATACAAATAATCATTTGGAAAAAGGCAATTATCAATTAAAAGGTTGGGCAAAGTCAATATTTACAAATATGTTTGTAACTTTATTTAAACATAAACAAAATTTGTATTATTTATTATTTCACAGTAACAGATTTTGCGAGATTTCTAGGATAGTCCGGGTCTAGCTGTTTTTGAATAGCCAAGTAGTAAGACATGATCTGCAATGGTATAATCTCTATTAGAGGATAGAGGTAGCTATCTGTTTTTGGTAATTCTATAAATATATCGTACAAATCATTATGCAAATCTGAAATCCCTATTATAAAAGCCCCTCGTGATTTTATCTCATTTGTACTAGACACGACATCTTGATATGTTTCATCGTTCGGATTTAATACGATTACCACAGATTCTTTATCGATCAATGCTAATGGTCCATGTTTTAGTTCTCCGGCAGCTATACCCTCAGCATGAATATAGGCCAATTCTTTGATTTTAAGTGAACCTTCCAGAGCAATTGGGTAATGGATCGACCTTCCTAGAATATAAATATCCTTTAAATCATGATGTAGGGAATTGATCAGTGTCTTAATTTTGTTATCTAAATTTAATACTGTTTGGATCATTGCCTGTAATTTCTTTCTCTCCTTAGAATCAAATTTGATATTATTGTTTGACAGAATACATACAATATTGTATAGAATCATCAATTGATTTAAGAAACTCTTTGTAGCAGCTACTCCGATCTCCGGGCCGCAGTCAAGGGAGATATAGCAATCACTCATTCTAGCTAAGGAGGAAGTAGGAATGTTGACGATGGATAGTATCTTCGCGCCTTTTTCTTTTGCCCTCTTCACGGAATGAAGTACGTCGGCTGTCTCACCGCTTTGGGAAATTGCTATAACCACAGACAGCGGTTCTACCGTATCCGAGAAGTATTGGAATTCACTTGACATATATACTTCCGACTTTTTCTTTGCAAACTTCGACAACAATAATTTGCCAAGTAGGCCGGAATTGTAACTTGTACCGCTACCGGTAATGTAAATATTGGATGCATCATTTAAATACTTGCAAAATAATTCAAAGTTATTAGAAGTGACAAATGGTTTTAACATAGTTTCTGATTGCTCATGTATTTCTTTTATAGTGTAGTGAGCAAATTTTCCCTTTTCTGAAGATCCTAATTCCCATGCAACCTGAGTAACAGGTCTATTTACAATAGTTTGTTGATTATCGAAAATAGTATATTGCTTGTTTTCAACTATCACAATATCCCCATTGTCTAAAAATATAGCTTGATCGGTGTGTTTTAAGAAACCTAGGACATCACTTGATAAGAACAAAGCATCAGATGATATACCAATAATTAAAGGTTCATCATACCTAGCACCTGCAATAGTACCATTACTAAATACTGCTACAAATGCAAAGGAGCCCCTAATTCTCTCAAACGTTCTTGTCATGGTTTCCCTGACATTAAAGTTGGATTTTTCGTAATTTAATTCGAGCAAATGGGCTATTACCTCGCTATCCGTCTGACTCTTGAATATGTGACCGTCATTTTCTAATTCAACTTTCAATTCTTGATAATTTTCTATTATACCGTTATGTACTACTGCAATATTTGCGGAGCACGAGTAATGTGGGTGAGCATTCTTATCTGTTACGCCTCCATGAGTGGCCCATCGTGTATGTCCGATTCCAATTTCTCCAGGAAGTTCGTTAAGATGTAATTGTTGATCAACTTCAGCTACTTTTCCAACTCCTTTACTAACCAGAATGTTACCTTTATTTAAAGTAGCAATTCCAACACTATCATAACCCCTATACTCCATTTTCTTTAGACTTTCTACCAATAATGGTGCCGCAAGGGTTAGTTGACCGCTATATCCAATTATAGAACACACAATAATTAATTGTAAAAGGAGTTTAAAACAATTATTAAAAAAAGATAATACCGTTATATGAAAATTTATAATAAGTCACGAACAGAAAATAAAAAACAATCATGACATCAACTCGATTACAAACAAAATATATATACCAGTAAAAAAAAAATTATAATGTTTTCTTTATGGGAAGTAACAAACGAATAACCTACCAAAAAAGGAACAAATTTTTCGAAAAAGAGATCTTAATATTTGACAATCAGAAGGAAATACAAATTCTTTCAAATCCTATCGCATGGAGTATTATTAAATTGTTGGCTTCAAGATCTCTATATACAGCTCAAATAGCAAAAGAGTTGGGAATTTATGAACAAAGTGCATATTACTACGTTAGAAAGTTACTATCCATAGGAGCCATTATGGAATCTGGAACAGATTTTGTTAGAGGAGGTACGGCTAGATTGTATAGGACAGCTTTCCCAGCTTATGGGGTAGAAATGGATTGGGGAGAGTCACTCTCCCCTGTGTACAATCAGGAAGATTGGAAGAAAAAATCTGAAAACCTCATAGTGCGAAAATTTTTGAGGGAATTTATTGATCAGGAAAACAAATTTGACGGATTAATAATTGTAGGTTCGCCAAATCCCCATGGTATATTCAAGACATCTGCAAGGGATGGTCATTATGCTATTCAATTGGCCTTTTTCTTAGGAAATGTATGTAACCTCCCTAATGGATTCGTTGTTAAATTGGATGAAGATGCTAAAGCTGAAAAGGAATTAGAGGACAATAACTTGATAATAATTGGTGGACCAGGTACTAATATCGTTTCATCCGAATTTAACAGATTTCTTCCTATAAAATTTAATGATGAAAACTACTGGTCTGGATTGATGGACGATAAAGGAAAATTGTACCACTTGGATAATTTGGGTATTATCGCCAAGTTTAAGAATCCGTTCAATCAAGACAAATCCATTATACTGATCGCTGGGGTCCGGTCAATTGGGACAAAATCCGCAGTCATTGCCATTACGAACTTTAGTCAAAAAACTTTTTCAAACTACTTTGGAAATGAAATTGAATGGGAAGTATTGGTACAAGGCTATGATATGGATAGCGATGGCAAAATTGATTATGTTGATATTGAAAAAATCGTAAAGAAATAGCTAAATTTTAGCTACTAGAAACTGATTCTGAATTTTCTGGAGTTGGTAATAAATGTGTCAGTATAAGTGACTCTTCTTCTCGTTTAACCAGATAACCAGGCAGATTAATTTTTCTGTTCCCAATACTAACATGTCCATGCACAACTAGCTGACGCGCTTGATAAGGTGATTTCATATTGGATTTCTTCATCACAATGGTTTGAAGTCGCCTTTCAAGAATATCCTCGATTTTTAAGTTTAGCACGTCATCAAGAGAAGATTCATTAGTAACCAATCCTAATCGAGATAAATAATTCAATAACTGAGTCTCCTTTTCTTGTCTTACGTCTATTGAAAGTGCCAATAGTGCACGCGCCTGATTTCTAATTCGAGCTATTTCTGTCTGAGCCTTCCACAATTCGCGTTTGTTTCTTAACCCATAAGACCCTACTACATACAATTCAGTACTAATTTGGTCACTTGTCCATATGCTGCGAGGTCTATTGTAACTTTTTTTGGATTTTCTAGGATCTCCCATTCTAATCATCCTTGATTACTTTGCACCGGCCCCCGCTGGTGCTTTTCCTGCTGCTTTCTTTACTCCAACTGCGGTTGCTTTTCTACCAGTAGTCCTTGTACACTGACCTCGGACTCTAAGACCAAACATGTGTCTATATCCTCTCCAACTCATTACAGACTTTTCCCTTTCAATATCATTTGATTGAGTAAAATCTAGATCTGATGTTATCAAATGGATATCTGCACCAGAGTCCATATCCTTTTGCCTGTTTAGATACCATTTTGGAACGCCTACAGTACCAATATTTTTTAGCGCGTTTTCAATATCTGAGAGTTCCTTATCCGTGAGAAAGCCTACTCGAAGATACGGATTAATATTTAAGGATTGTAATATCACTTGTGATAAATTATAACCAACGCCTTTAACCTCACTTAGAGCAACGACTGATTTTCTGCTACCTTCAATATCTTTACCTGCAATTCTTAGAATGTGCTTAAATTCTTCAACTGACAACTTGCTTATAAAAAAGTAGGTCGTTTTCCTAAATAAAAACTATGCTGGATTAAACCCCTACTATTCCATAGATATATTTAGAAAGTATTAAACTATTCTTACTCTCGTTCATTTCCTTAGAAATCCTCAGATATTTCATGTTTCCTCACCAATGGCAGGACAATGGATGTTAAAGAAGTGTGATGTTGCTATAGGATTAGCTGTTACAACATCTTAGACCTTCACAATTTAGTCTATTAATTTTGAAAGGAAAATTTTAATTAGTCGCTAGTGATATATACACACTAAATGATATCCGATTGGTTGTCCAGAGTAGGAAGCGCAATTCCAAGGGGGTTTTCTCGTCATTACATATTAGAGTTACTTGCAGAGCAACCAATGACTGGTAAGGAGATTATTGATAAGGCAGTTCTTCAGACAGGAGGTAGGTGGAAACCTTCTCCGGGACTAATTTATCCGCTACTTGGCAGGCTATTAGAAGAAGGATTAATTGAGGAGCACGAAAATGGAAGATACCGGATCACGAAAAAAGGGATATCGATTGCTTCGGATATCAAATCAGCTCATAATATTATGCAAAAACATCTTGAGGTAATGTTTAGAATTGGAAATATGGGAAGGTTCATGACTATGGATTTGATTGATCGCATTTCGGCTATCGGATCGACATTGAGTTCAAATTTGGACAGAATGACAGAAGAAGAAAAAAACAAGTATAAGGATTTCCTTGTTAATGAACTTAAAAAACTAAATAATCAAGAACGCATCCAAGTAGAAGATAGAAAATTAGACGATAAGACGATAGCTTGACTGAAAATGAATGATGATTCTATAAAACAAGGAGCTTACTACTTACTAAGGGGAGGTACACTATTATCTGAACCATGTAAGAAATGTGGAAATTTGCAAATAAAATTTAAAGGAGAGATTTTATGCTTGAACTGTCATGCAGGTAACAAGATACTAAATTCATCCATCACCAAAGGTGATAGCGACACAACACAATTAATTAGAAATGACGACGCAGGTAAGAACCAGCAAGACCTGAATAGTGTTAATAAATTAGGATCTAGAATTGAATTAAACTTTGTTCTAGATGAAATTGAACGCAAGTTAATTAGCAATATCTCAGACTTTGGAGTTAACATTAGTATAGGAGACTATTCAAGGGAACATAGAAAAGCTTTAAAGGGCATCAAAGAATGTCTAAAAATTATTGAAATTATCAGAAGATTAAAAGGTATTAAAAGTGAGAGATAGAGTAATACCAATTTAGCTGGTTTCGCAATCGTAGTATGGATTTTTATCCATCTTCTGATATGATTCCTGCTAAAATACATATATGAAAACTTATTGTTCCTAACTTGAATATTTTAGCGTCATGTACCTAGAAAAGGGGTCATTACTGGATTGAATGAATCATGAATCATAAAGGTTCATTAGAGTCAATATTTAATTGGTAATGTTTTGCATAACTTCGATATCTTACAAAGCCCTTCTGTGAAAGTGTATAAGGAGATAAAGATGAATGATTTATCGTATTTACATCATTGTTTGATATGGGCCAAGTTGGTGGATTAGTATCTAAACATCTGATAAGAGAGCTAAAGACAGAAAAAATTGCGGATATAAGAATTTTTGAGAAACCTTGGGTAAAAATCCGAGAAAGTTTGATAACTTCAGTTGTTGATACGTTTGAGAGATTTTCTAATCAAGATCATAGGATAATAATATTTTCTGGAACTGAGCAACCACAAGACCCAAATAATCTTTTGAATTTATGCCGTAGTTTATTTAGATCGATAAACAAAATCCGTACTCCTAAACAAATCTTTACCGCAGGTGGTTATCATGTACCACACCTGTCTGGTACTCAGCAAGTTTTCGCGGTAGCTATTGTTAATAATATAATCCTAAGTTCGAAGGAAAAAAGAATAGAAATATTTAGCAAAGAAATAGAAATCATTACATGGTTTAATGGTCTGATAATGACTAATGGTCTGATAATGACTAATGGTCTGATAATGGTAGTGGCAGAGGAAATGGGATTCGATGCTATAGGCCTTTTGGAGACATATCCGAGATAAATAAATCACAACAATTAACTGCCAAGTCTGTAGTACAAATCTTCTCTAAAGTAGAAAATATTAATATAAGCACGGACAAGTTTGACGTGGACCATAATAGCCAAATTAGAGAGGAAAAGGAAAAGTCAGTTTGGGAGGACTCAGTAAGAAAGATCATCATCTAGGGATAGGATAACTAACAAAAATTTCAATCAAACTTGGATTAATTCTAAGGTTGTAAAAATCTCTTGTTAATCCCTACATACATGTGGGTCGTATCAATTTATGCTTACATTTTTCAAAATCTGTCCAATTTTATGAAATGATCTTTTTACTTAATGAATGCAAATTAATTACAGAAACGAAGAACTTGAACGAGTGTTGTGATGATGCTAATAAGGAATAAATCAGACATCCCTTTGGAGATAATCTGGCAAATCGTATCAGAAATTGATAATGATCCACATTACTGGTATGGAATAAAGAAAGTAAAGAACTTAACAACGGATGGAAATACAATTGTACGAGAAGCTGTATCTCATTTCGAAACTCTAGATGCGAAGAAGTAATAACACTGTATCCTACAAATCAAATACTAACACAAATAACCAAAGGTCCAATCACTGGTGAGAAGGTTTTGAATATTACAAAAATTTCTCATGTACAATGCATGCTTGAAGTCAAATGGGATATCCAGATCCATGGATATATGAGACTGTTTAGTTTCGCAATTAAGAAACATATTTTAAAAGGTACTACAAACTCAATTGATCGCATTGCCAAAGAAGGCGAAAAACGATACAAGAAAGGTAGCATGAAATAAAAACTGCAGTAGGCTTATCAAATTCATATTTCAGATGAAAAGCTTGTGAATAAGCATTTTTCTAATGAAGTGGATTGATTAATAAACAGCTTAGTAATATCCGACGGATGAATTATGATGATTTATTCGCTAATCTCTTATTTTATAATAGACCAGTATTAACTTGTAATAGTTTATACATATTGTAATCGTCATTTCATTCAGTAAGGTTTATTTGCATTACGATTAATATATATTAATATGTACATCCGTGACGCATCCGTACCTCAGGCCGTCAAGGAAATAATCCTTTCAAATGATTTGTATTCAAAAGCAATCAAGTCTGGTATCGCTAACTATACAGCAATAGCCAATAAAATTCAGACAGAAGTACAAATTTCAACGGGAAATAAAGTAAATATAGGTACTATTGTAGTAGCCATTAAAAGATTAGCGGATGCTATGATTGCTAACGAGATTGGTGGATATGATAGTCACACATCAGATAATAACAAGTATAACAATCAAGACGCTAAATCAAGACAAGGTCCTTCCATAACCCCACAAGATGCGAGAATGAAGTTGACAGGTAGCATAATAGATATTGATTTGGGAAATCAGGATTCGTTCAACGCTGTATATGATATGATGAACAAACTGTCGGGAGAACACCTGTTTGACTACAACTTGGTCCGGACTGCAGAAAAGATAAGGATTATTACGGAAGATATGTTAAATTCACGAAAGATAATAGCATCTTTGGCGGAGGATTGGCAAGGAAAAGTTACCGAGGGACTTTCCAAGATCACCATTAGTTTAATCTATGAGGATATAGATGTGATAAGAAACCTTTTATTTGGAATATTTGATGTCCTAGGAAATCACAAAATAATTATTCATAACGTGTTTTTTACTAGTAATGAAATAGCAATAATCTTGGAGCGTAATCAAGCGATTAGAGCATATGATTTGTTGCAAAATCTAATTTTTAAACGATAAACCATTTCTAAGATAGGATTATTCCAAATCAAGCTGACAAATAGTAACGCCTGGCAATTAAAATATCAAAAAGACAAATAAAGGCTTGGATATGTAACTAAAATTATGTCCAACCTAATTAAATTGAAAACTGGAGAGTGGGATTTATCTGACCTCGTCAAAAATCCCAAGGCTGATGAGATCAATGATGAATTAGATAAAATTAATTCGATGATACGTTCATTTGAAGAATATAAACTTTTACTTAATTCTAATATATCTACAAATGATTTTATAAGAATGATTCGTGATTCCGAAGCAATAGCCGAAAATTTAAGCATAATTACAAGTTATGCATATCTTAAATACGCCGAAAACACTTCTTCGAACAGTAATGCAGGATTAGTTACTAAGATGAGTAATTTTTCGACAGAAGCGGCGAACAGATTGCTATTTTTTGATCTCTGGTTTAAGAAAGTTCTTGATAAGGATAATGCGAATAGATTAGTTAAAGGCGCACCACCAGTTTATAGAGATTATTTAATCCACGAACGATCTATGTCTAAATATACTTTGAATGAATCAGAAGAAAAAATAATCAATATATTAGATGTTACTGGAATGAATGCCTTAATCAAAGTTTATGATAGAATGTCCAATTCATTTGAGTTTGAATATATAGAATCAAAAGGTAAGAAAAAAATTAGAAAGCGTTTTACCAATAAGGAGAAATTAATTTCGTTAGTAAGAAGTTCAAAATCATCAGAAAGAGTGGCGGCATACAAGGCATTATTGTCTACTTATAAGAAGAATAGCGGAGTATTAGGTGAAATTTATTTAAATAGGATTCTAAATTGGCATAATGAATTTATCGAACTCAGAAAATTTCCAACTCCCATATCAGTAAGGAATCTCTCAAATAATATTAGTGATGATTCTGTTTTAGCGTTATTAAATGCATGTAGAGCAAACTCCAAGGTTTTTCAAAGATATTTTACAGAGAAAGCGAAGATGCTTGGGGTTAGAAAATTGGAAAGATACCATTTGTATGCACCTTTAAAAAAGCAGAAGAGAGAGAAAATTGAATATGGCAAAGCCTTAAAAATAGTGCTGGAAGCTTTTGAAGAATTCCATCCAGAATTTAGAACTATCGTTCAATCACTAGTAACCAAAAAACACATTCATTCCAAATTACAAGATAATAAGCAAAGTGGTGCATTTTGTTCAACCGTCAGTCCATCTATAGATCCATATGTCTTACTCAATTTTGATGGAACCTTAAGAGATATTTCAACAATGGCCCACGAATTTGGACATGCCATTCACAGTGTATTAGCATCCGATAAACCCATAAGTGTTCAACACCCTTCTTTACCCTTAGCTGAAACTGCCTCTGTATTTGGTGAAATGATACTAAATAATAGACTGTTAAATAATGTCAATAAGAAGGAAAAACGTATTTTATTGGCAGAACAGATAGATGATTTCTATGCAACCATTATGAGACAGGCTTATTTTACTATTTTTGAGATCGATGCACACAATCTGGTTGGTAAAGACAGTTCAACAACTAGTGATCAGATTTGTGATTTGTATATGAATAATTTGAAAGAGCAGTTCGGTATGTCCATGAAATTGTCTGATGATTTTAGGTACGAGTGGTTATACATACCTCATTTTTATCACTCACCGTTTTACTGTTATGCGTATTCATTCGGAAATCTTTTAGTCTTATCACTTTTCCAACAATTTAAAAAAGAAGGAGACGAATTCATTCCAAAATATTTAAGCATTCTTTCTGCCGGAGGCTCGAGGAAACCTGAAGATTTATTACAAGAAAATAGAATCGACATTACAAAAGAGAGTTTTTGGCAAAAAGGGTTTGACTTTGTAAATGAACATATTCAGAATCTAAGAAATGTAGAATAAAGATCACATTTTTTAGTGATTTGATTTAATTATGATAAAAGTAAATAAATCTAGCTTACATGACCTAACAATAAGAAACAAGATATGTATTTATAAATAGACATAGTGATAATGCCTCAAGAGTGGAAATATATATAACAATATCAACTGGAGTATTTTCCCTAGAAAAAATTAAAAATTTTTAAATGTAAGTAACTAAATTCAAGATCGAATATCTAACTCCATTCTTGTTTACCGAGTGCCAGATTCGTCATCTTGGCTATGATACTGCTTGCCGAGTTTCTGAAAAACAACTGCCGAGATTACCAACACTGATGTAATAAGTATTGATCCGGCAAGTTGATTGATAGGAATATTTAAAAGAAGACCAATGACGAGGGTTATAGCTATAATAAGAAATAGCACATATATCCATCGCTTAATGGAGGAAACTTCATTAAAACCAATCATTTCTAGAATGGTTTTGCTTTGTGTAAGAGGTTGTAAACAATTTCCTAATCGATTAGTTCTATAATCCCCTGTGTTAACATTATGCGACGCAGTTCCTTTGCTAAATCAGTCACAGTAATAATTCCAACAACTTTTCCATTGGAAATGACAGGTAACCGTCTGATCCTGTTATTTATCATTCGTTGAACTGCCACATCAACTGGAGTATCTGGTGCAGCATAGGTCTGAATCTTGGACATCAATTCAGTTATCATCACATCCGAGGATTTCTTGTCATGTGCGCAAACTCGCTTCACGAAATCTCTTTCAGTAATAATGCCCAGTAATTGATCATTATCTTGGACTATTAGTGAACTTATCCTTTTTTCCTTCATCAACAAAGCGGCATCTAAAGCGGTTTTAGTAGAATCGATGGTTACAACCTGATTTGACATAATCTCACTGACCACTTCTTGCATAACAATTTCTATTTCATTGGATAAAAAAAGATTTCCCTTGGCTCAAGATCATAACAAGATTTAAAAATAATTAGTAGGTAGTTACCATATATATGGAAAATAAGTCCTTTTTTACAAAAATAATTAGCGTAATTCGCCTTATAAAAGCATCCCGTAGAAATAAAGTGACAGTATAAACCCACTAGCTGTGTCTCTAATCTTATTTTAGTGTCCAGACATGAGTAAAATTAACCAGATAATGTTATTCTGGGATAGATATTCGTGATAAAATATATTATTTTATTAATTGATATATATTAAAAATTTAGACTAAAATAAAAAAAGGTTAGATTACTTGCCATGGTCTGGTAGCAAACGTTACTCCTAATCCGGCAGCGATGATTATACTCTGGTAAATTATGTTATTCCAAGGTATTGGCTTAAGTATTGGTTCACCGACTACTTGGATTGTTTGTCCGGGGCCTAGTCCTGGTCCTACTGTTGCCAAGTTCAATTGGGTGTGGACGTGATATATTCCTGGTTCAAGTGCCTTTGCTTCTATTCTGTAAGGAATAGTTTCTTGTGGTTGAATTTCTATTATGTTGCCTGGTGGATCTCTACTAACGAATTCCCATCTATTACCAGCATTGGTAGACTCACTGAACAATGATATCCAACCTCGCATTGGTCTATTTACAAGACTTTGAAGCTCTCCTGTAACTACCAAAGTATCACCAGTGTTTAGGGATTGTGCAGAGAAAGCTTCGTTATTGATTCTAACGAATCTACTTTGAAGCTGTGCCTGAACACCGTGTCCATCAGCCAATGGAAGTAGTGCAATAATACTAGCTAATATGGATGCTCCTGCTACAAAAGTTACAATTAGAAACACCATAGCGGTTGTGTTGCCGCTCTTCTTATTCATCTAGGGATTCCACTATCTACATAGATAAAAAGTTTGCTGTTTTTAACTAATCAAATATACAAATCCAAGTATCTATTGAACGATATGTTATTCAAAATTATCTTTTCTCTTTACAATGTCAACATCTACATAGATCGATACAGCGAATTTTTATATCTAATACTAAGCTAGAAGGGCATTTACTCCGATCCTACGTTAAGTAATTTCAGTGTGCCAAGGTAAGAGAAGATAGAAGACAGGTGTAGAATGCAAGAAACAAGACAGGATAAGATTTTGAAAATTTGATCGATTTTTGGCTTGATATTCTTTATTTCTAATTAAACATAATATGAAATAGTTCAAGATTTAATTAATCTTGATTCAAATTTTTTATGAAGTATAAGTATTAATATAATAATCTGCATTGAAGTATTTATTGAAACAGGCAAATAATTTCACAAATAATAGCAAAGAGGAAAACTTAAACTGTGATTTATGTGGAAATATGTTAGAAGCTTGTATGTGTGTATGTCCGTATTGTGGGAGAGGAGATAAATGTGAGTGCTGTCTCCATGATTCCTTGACTGGAGGATAGAACTGCCTATACACTTGGGATGTAATTGAAACTATAATAAGATCGATTGATGATATTAAAGTAATTAATGTTAATTTCTAGAGAGTCCATTTCTTGGGTTATCGGTGGGCCTCAAGGAAGTGGAGTTGATTCTGCGTCTCACATTTTCCTTAAATCCATAGCCATGTCAGGAATGAATGTATTTGGAAGGAGAGAATATCACTCAAATATCAAAGGCGAGCATAGTTACTTTTCAGTCAGATTTTCAAAAGACATCTTAAGATCTCATGTTGATAAGGTGGACATACTAACTACGTTTGACTCTGAGTCAATAGTGAGACATTCGCCGTTCTTGGTGGATGGCGGTGTTCTTATTTATGATCCAGATATCCTTACAAAAAAAATCGAAGAAATTCATACATTAGACATGTCTTCTGAGTATCGATTGAGAAGGATTTTGCTTGAGAAAAAAAAGAATTATGATTTTCAGGGATTACTAGATGAATTAAGGCAACGGAATGTAACACTGGTAGAATTGCCATATTTTCAGCTAATAAAAGAATTTTCTGAACAAATAAAAGATAATTCTCTCAGTAAACTAGCGAGAATTACTAACGTCATGTCACTGGCTGCTTCTCTAGCTGTTTTGAGATTTGATACGGTATTGATGAAACATGCCATACAGGAGACGTTTATTAACAAGCCTAAAATCTCCGAAATTAATGTTGAAGCTGCGCTATATACTTATGAATATATTGAAAGAAACTTCAAAAACATTCCAGAAAGGTATTCAAATTTCTTAAAAAGAGAAAAAGTAACTGCAAAACACGTGATTTTAGCACAAGGTAATCAAACTTCACCTTTAGGGAAGATAGTTGCAGGCTGCAGATTCCAAACTTATTATCCTATTACACCAGCTACCGACGATAGCGAATATTTGGAATCGAACCAAATATTGAAACAAAAGGATAATATTAATGGATCAGTTGTGGTGATACAGACAGAAGATGAAATCGCTGCAATTACTATGGCAATTGGGGCAGCTTTAACTGGGGTAAGATCTTGTACAACCACTTCGGGTCCAGGATTTTCTCTTATGGCAGAAGCCCTCGGATGGGCGGGTATCAACGAGGTACCTTTGCTAGTGAGTTTATATCAGCGTGCAGGTCCCTCAACTGGCCTTCCTACCAGGCAAGAGCAAGGGGATTTATTATTTGCAATACATGCAGGTCATGGAGAATTTCCCAAGATAGTATATGCATCAGGTGATATTGAAGAAAGTTTTTATGATACCATTAGAGCGTTCAATTACGCAGAGATCTTTCAAACTCCGGTTATACATTTGTTAGACAAATATTTAGCAAATAGCATAATTACCTGCTCACCATTTGATTACAAAACTAAAAAGATTCTGAGAGGAAAATTCACCGACAAGACTGAAGTTCAAAATAATGACAAAAGCGAAATTTACAAGAGATTCAAGTTGGGTGATGAACCTGTGTCTCCTCGTGCCCCCCTGGGGATGGAAGATAAGATATACTGGAATACAGGGGATGAACATGATGAATTTGGGCATATAACGGAAGATCCAATTACAAGAATGAGGATGATGGAGAAACGCTTGTCAAAACTAGATTACATTCAAAAAGTCATACCTTTAGAAGAACAGATTTCCATTGAATTTGAAAATGACATAAAGTCAGATATGAAGAAACTCCTGGTGATAATGAGCTGGGGGTCTACCAAAGGCGCTATTTTGGATTCGTTGGAAGACTTGGTTTCAGAAATACATGATGTTCAATTTCTATTCATTCAACTAAAATTGCTAAATCCCTTTCCAGGTAAACTACTCCAAGAAATTATAAATAACAAGATAGATCAGATTAGAAAAAAATCCAAATCATTTTTAGAAAAAGATGTAATATATGTGACAGTTGAAATGAACTTTTTGTCACAGCTAGACATCTTGATCAAGCAGAATACTGTAATAAAAAGTAAGTTCAAAATACTAAAGTATAATGGCAGACCAATGAGTCATACTGAAATTCATGATTCATTGATTAACATATTAAACAACAATTCTAAAGACAGAGTGATACTAACTAATGGAGTATAAGATCGCAGACTATAAAACAGACGTTCACAACGATTGGTGTGCAGGTTGTGGTGATTTTGGAATACTCAATTCAATACAAATGGCACTCTTTGAGTTGGAAATATTGCCTCACAAAGCTGCTATTTTTTCCGGAATAGGTTGTTCAGGGAAAACTCCTCATTTCATAAACACTTTCGGAATCCACACACTTCATGGAAGAGTGCTTCCTTTTGCCCAAGGTGCCAAATTATCCAATCCAAAATTAAAAATTATTGCTGTTGGCGGGGATGGAGATGGTTTAGGAATAGGGTCAGGGCATTTTGTAAATGCGGGAAGAAGAAATATAGATTTGACATATATTATTTTTAATAACGGGGTGTACGGTTTGACCAAAGGACAAGCTTCTCCTACTTTGAAATTAGGAATGAAAACCAAATCTTTACCTCAACCCAATGTGAATGAGAGTATTAATCCAATCGCACTTGCGTGTATTAGTGGATTTACATTTATAGCAAGGGGTTATTCTTACGATGTCAGACATCTAAAAGAAGTGATCAAGAAAGGTATTATGCACAAAGGGTTGTCATTTATCGACGTCTTGCAACCCTGTCCAACATACAACGATATTAATACAAAAGAATGGTACCAAGGTTTTACTACTGAGGAGAATAATCCCAAGATAAGGATTCCCAAAATGTATAAGATGGAGGATGAAGGCTTTAATGGTAACGTAAACGACCAGAACGAAGCTTCGGTTAAAATTATGAACGCCATAGAGAAATCAAAGGAATGGGAGAATAGAATCCCCGTTGGGGTTTTTTATGAAAATAACTTGGTACCTACATTTGAAGAAAGATTACAATCGAGAATAGAAAATTACGACGAGTACCCCCCCGCTGTCCAAAAGATTATGGATAACGAAGGATATCCCAATATTAATGTCGACGGCTTGGTGGATAATCTGAAAATAAAAAGTTCTCCTTAAAGACAATTAATAATAAATCTTTTTTTGTTTAAAAGCGGTTAGGTATATAGTTAAAGTAGCGAAGGCATTTTCTAAATAAGATTTGAGAAATTTTGATCGGTTCCTAATTAATATCCCTATCAAACAATCGATGAACTTTTACTTTAATCGAATTGTCAGATCGAACCTATCCAATGAAAAGACAAAATTGAAACTAAAGATAACTATAATTTGTAAGAGAATAAAAAAAAGGAGAGTTAGTCCCACTTACTCCAGGCTGCCATCCATCTGTAAGTCCAGGTATTGAGTTTTGCACCCAATGCCGCTATAGGAACACATAGCACAGCTCCCGCACCGGCCCCTAGCGCAACAGGACTATTATAGAACTTACCTACCTGAGGTTCGATTGGAGTCATGTATGGTGGTAAAGTGGGTCTTGGATACTTGAATGCCATTTCCAAGGGATCAGCAACCAACAACAAGTTGATCATATTAAATAGTGGTAGCGACATTCCTACCAACACACCACCAATTAATATAGCCGCGTGTTTGTTTCTCCTTGTTGCCCAGTACGCCAAATCCAACAACATCGCCGATGGTATCCAAACAGGAACCACAACAAAGTCGTATGGATATCCCAATGCAAACCATGCACCTTTGGCAACCCATGTATATATAGTCATTATAGTTGCATAATACGTAGCAGTACCCGGAACGCCTGTAAACAACATATAGTATATAGCTCCAACCACAAGCATTGTGGATTGAGAAATCGAAAATACGACAAATGATGTCCACGCCCAGTCAGTATAGAAGATGTAATCTCCTGCGTTGATTGTAAGCAACGTACTGTTAACTGCAACAACAACTATGAACAAATAGTGAGTTGTACGTCTTAACCAGACCATTATTATGCTGTTCTTATAGGTAGTATATAAGATTTTGTGTGTATTATTTTAAAAATAACATCGTTTATGGCTAATCAGAGAGATAGTAAATGAATAGTTAATAAGGAATCTAAATAATTTTGCTAAGATAGGTTGAATAAAACTCAAAAAAATAAATTTGAAGGAAATATTCTACATTCTTACTGGTTTTTCACCAACAATTTTTAACATCCAGATCATGCCTAATATTTCGATTACAGTCAAAACAGAGAGAGCATAGATGCCACTTGGTAACGGGTATGCCCATGGATATACAGTAACACCTACATATACACCGCCAGCTGTAGCAACCCAACATAATATAAAGCCCAATACTATAATTCCCTTCATATTCTCGACTCTTCGGCCGATCATACGCTCGATTTCATCGCGACTTGCTCCAGATGAACCACCACTA
>LLBY010000550.1_pt7 | contig 18345 bp, 17 predicted proteins | sample 1489401 | NCBI WGS metagenome assembly LLBY01 (sample SAMN04092656, study PRJNA295927) | soil metagenome | biome: Soil prokaryotic community; feature: Bulk soil; isolation source: soil from tomato rhizosphere | host: tomato cultivar Hawaii 7996 | place: South Korea | collected 2011-11-01 | reverse complement strand
GAAAACATTAGTAAATTTGAAGTTTTAAACGAGGATACCTTTGTATTTGCTCTAAAAGGCATGCCAGAAATAATTTTAAAAAAGAAAGAAGTTGTGCCACCTAATAAAATAGTTTTAGGTGCCGCTGGCGGAAAAATAGACTTTTCGCTTATTGGTAATATCACAAAAATAGACGAGACTTCTTGCGAAGTGCAATTAGAATTTTCGGGTGACTTTAACCCCATGATGGCTATGATGATTAAAGGTCCCATAAGCAAATTTATAGAAACACTTGCTACAAGCATTCCTAAAGTTATTTAGACAGTCACTTAGAAACTGTTTAAGTTTTGTTTATTGATGCTTTTTTGAATTATTTTTGGATCAGATGAGACGGATTTTTTTAATAGCAGAGCTATTAGAAAAAAATTCAACGAAATATGGGTCAAAAAGAAACAAAAAATGGCTTTAGATAAAATTTAAACAGTTTCTTAATATAAAAGAGTAATTGTTTTTAAATCGAATTCTTTTATAACAGCATCTTCAAGCAACACTTGAAGATTTCCAGAATTTGAAATTCCTTTTATAAAACCAGAAAACACCAAACCTTCGGCATCTTGAAATGTTGAAGGTTTATTTTTTCTAAAAAGAGATGCTTCATATTTTGCTTTTAAAACATCTACTTGTCCTTTCTTCAATATATTAAAATAATGTTTTAAATTGTTGATGACAGCCTGTGTCACTTCATCTAAATCATAAATACGCCCAGAGATGAGTCTCAAAGAAGATGCTTTAGGCAAATTATCAAATTCAACTTGATTAACATTTAGCCCAATTCCAATAATAGAACTGCTGAAATTATTTTGTTTAATCACATTTTCTATTAAAATACCACATATTTTCTTGTTTTCTGACAAAATGTCGTTAGGCCATTTTACGCTTAATTTAGTAATAGAAAAAAATCTTAAGGTCTTTAATATCGCCAGTGAAGTGACAATACTTATATAGAATGGATGCTCTAAATCATATCCCAAAACATCCTTATACACGCTGAATGTGAGGTTTTTAGACGACTCCGAGCTCCAAACCGTACCCATTTGCCCTCTTCCATTCGTTTGTTCCTTAGCCACTACAGCTGTATAATCGGCAACACACTCGTTGGTGCAAAGTGTTTTTAAATAACTATTTGTAGAATCGGTGGCATTAAGTTTGATTATATGCATTAAAATAGTTATTATTAGTCAATAAAATCTTATGATAATTTTAAGCCATAAAGAACTAAAAAAATAATAACTTTGCAAAAATTTAAAAAATTTTAATGGCGAAAAAAGATATAAGTGCAGACCAATTAATATCGGTTATAATTAGTGGCATTGAAGACGTTAAAGGAAAAGAAATAAATATTCTTGATTTAAGAGAGATTGAAAATACGGTTTGCGATTATTTTATAATTTGCGAAGGAACTTCAAACACGCAAGTTAACGCTATAGTTAATTCTGTTCAGAAAAAAGTAAGCAAAGAACTTAAGGATCATCCTTGGCACACAGAAGGTATGGATAATGCCGAATGGGTACTTATGGATTATGTTAATGTTGTGGTACATGTGTTTCAAAAACAAATAAGACAGTACTATGACATTGAAAGCCTTTGGGGTGATGCAAAAACAACAGTTATACAAACTAGTTATTAAAAATTAAGGATGGCAAACGATAAAAAAAAAATAAATGAGAACAAACCAAAATTCAGTCCCTACTGGATTTACGGTATATTAATAGCCCTGTTTCTAGGGTTTCAATTGTTCAGCAACAACTCTTATCAAGATGGAAGTGCTACAACTCCTTCAGAATTTTTTAAATTTTTGGAAGCTGGTGATGTTGCTCAAGTTGATATTATAAAAAACACGCGAGTAGCTAAAGTTTATTTAACTTCAGAAGCGGAGAATAAAGAGATTCATAAAAAATCGAAACCTACAACATTTCTTCCATCTGCCACAAAATTGCCAAACTATAAATTTGAGTTTGGTGATCTTCAAAATTTTGAAAACCAGTTAAATGAAGTTGCTAAGGATTTACCTAGTAAACCTATTATAAAATTTGATACTGAAACCGATAATTGGGGCAGCCTTTTAATGAGCATTTTGCCTTTTATTTTACTTATTGCAGTATGGATTTTTATTATGCGCCGTATGTCTGGTGGTGCTGGAGGTGGTGCTGGAGGTCAGATATTCAATATAGGAAAATCAAAAGCCAAACTTTTTGATCAAAATACCGAAGTAAAAACGACTTTTAAAGATGTAGCAGGTCTAGAAGGTGCTAAAGAAGAAGTTCAGGAAATTGTAGATTTCCTTAAGTTCCCTGAAAAATACACCTCTTTAGGAGGGAAAATACCAAAAGGCGCACTTCTTGTAGGACCTCCAGGAACAGGGAAAACCTTATTAGCGAGAGCGGTTGCGGGCGAGGCTAAAGTACCTTTCTTTTCACTATCCGGCTCCGATTTTGTTGAAATGTTTGTGGGTGTTGGTGCTTCTCGTGTTCGAGATTTATTCAAACAAGCTAAAGAAAAATCACCTTCAATTATATTTATTGATGAAATTGATGCCATTGGTCGTGCCAGAGGAAAAAACGCCATGTCTGGAAGTAATGATGAACGTGAGAACACCTTAAATCAATTACTGACGGAAATGGATGGTTTTGGTACAAATACCAATGTTATCGTACTTGCCGCAACCAACAGAGCCGATATTTTAGATACCGCTTTAATGCGTGCAGGTCGTTTTGATAGACAAATTTATGTTGATTTACCAGACGTTCGTGAGCGCAAGGAAATTTTTGAAGTGCATTTAAGACCTCTTAAAAAAGCAAAAGACTTAGACCTTGATTTCTTATCAAAACAAACGCCAGGGTTCTCTGGTGCCGATATTGCAAATGTTTGTAACGAAGCCGCTTTAATAGCTGCAAGGAAAGGCAAAAAGTCTGTTGACAAACAAGATTTTCTTGATGCCGTAGATAGAATTATTGGTGGTTTAGAAAAGAAAAATAAAATTATTACCCCAAGTGAAAAAAGAGCCGTGGCATTCCACGAAGCGGGTCATGCCGTAGTTAGTTGGATGTTAGAACATGCTGCACCATTGGTTAAAGTTACCATTGTACCACGTGGACGTTCTTTAGGTGCTGCATGGTATTTGCCAGAAGAACGTTTAATTGTTCACCCAGAACAAATGCTGGACGAAATGTGTGCTGCTTTAGGTGGTCGCGCTGCCGAAAAGGTTATTTTCAATAAAATATCTACAGGTGCATTAAGCGATTTAGAAAAAGTAACCAAACAAGCAAGAGCCATGGTTACCATTTATGGGCTAAGTGACAAAATTGGCAACTTAACCTATTACGATTCTTCTGGGCAAAACGAATATGGTTTTACAAAACCATATAGCGAACAAACAGCAGAATTAATAGACAAAGAGATTTCAGACATTATTGAAACACAATATAAACGTGCTATTAAATTACTTGAAGATAACAGAGATAAACTTACAGAACTAGCAGAAGTTCTTCTTGAAAAAGAGGTTATTTTTAAAGACAACTTAGAGAAAATATTTGGTGAACGTGCTTTTCAAAAAGAAGACGTTGATAATCAATAAAACAAGTTATCGACTATAATGTTTAGATAATTAGTAAAAATCTTAAATTAAACACGTGTTTAGTTTAAGATTTTTTATATTTGATAACCTCAAAAAGAATTATATTAATAGCAGCTTACTAAATGAGCCTTTTTAGAAAAATTTTCGGACTGAAACCAGATCAATCAGATGAAGGAGTAAAGTCTTCTGAAAGAGGCAAATACATGCCTGAAATAAAACTGCCAATTGACGAAAAGTTTACCATAAACTTTAAAGGTAATGGCGGAAAGTTTTTGTATTGTGAAAATTTAAATGAAATATTCCAGAATTTACAACACATTGTTGAGGAAAACAATTGGGACGACAAGGAAACACTGATATTGGACGAGAATATAAAAGATAAATTTAAAGACTCCAATTTAAAGCCTACTACTAACATTAGCAATTCCACTATTTTTTTAACTACTTGTGAAAATTTAATTGCAAACGATGGTTCCCTGCTTATTTCCTCAAAACAAATTTTCGAAAAAAAATTACCTGAATTACCTGCTAACTTTATTGTTTTTGCAACAACAAGTCAGATCGTCGAAAATATTGGTGAAGGCTTAAGAGGTATAAAGGCTAAAAACAAACAAAAAATTCCAACAAACATTACAACCATAAAACATTTTAAATCTAACGACGAAAAAGATTTTTTAAGCTATGGAAGTAGTGCCAAAAACCTATACCTACTTCTTTTAGAAGACTTATAAGATGAAAGAAATTCTTATTCGATCACTTTCTGGTTTACTCTATGTCTTGCTTTTAATTCTGTGTTTAAGCCATCTACAATCACTAATTGCTTTGTTTTTTGTGTTTGGCATTGTTTGTTTAGCCGAATTTAAAAAGCTCATCCAGCTTAAAAACATCATCCCGTATTTTATATTTGGTGTCCTATATGCTTTTTTTGTGTATTGGCAGCTCATTTTAAATACAAATGCCGGTATCGACGAAGCTATTCAAATACTAATGGTACTAACTATATTTATTGAATTGTTTTTAATTAAAGACTTGTTTTCAGAAAAAACAACACCACTATTTACTTCTAAACAATTTATATTAACCACCTTTTACATTTCAAGCGCTTTTGTTTTTTTAGTTTTAATAGCCGATTATCATGAAAACTACAATCCGAACATTCTATTAGGAGCTTTTATTTTAGTATGGGTGAACGATTCTTTTGCTTATTTAATTGGTAAAAATTTTGGTAAACAAAAGCTTTTCGAAAAAATTTCACCAAAAAAAACAGTAGAAGGTTTTCTAGGAGGTTTGCTTTTTTCGTGCATAGCAAGTTATTTTATTGCTACCTTTACACAAACTTTAGATTTTACAAGTTGGCTTATTTTAGGTATCATTATAACCGTATTTGGTACGTTGGGCGACTTAATAGAATCTAAGTTCAAAAGACAAGCAAACGTAAAGGACAGTGGTACTATAATGCCTGGTCACGGTGGCTTGTTGGATCGATTGGACAGCATTATTTTTGCTGCTCCTTTTATTTATTTATTTTTAAGAATTTTACACTATGTTTCATAAAGAAGGACATAAAATAATATTTCTAACATTTGTATTTGTTGTTGGCTGTTCTTTATTGGCCGACAGTTTCATACCCATAACTTGGTTACGAACCATTGTTTTAAGTGTGTTATTAATATTTTTAATACTTATTCTTCAATTTTTCAGAAACCCAAAACGTCGTACTGCTTTAAATAACAAAAGTGTTGTGTCTCCTGTTGACGGTAAAGTCGTTGTTATTGAAGAAGTTTTTGAAAAAGAATATTTTAACGACAAACGTTTACAGGTAAGTGTTTTTATGTCTCCAATAAATGTTCATGTTACACGTTACCCTATTAGCGGCAATGTGATATTTAGTAAATACCATCCTGGCAAATATTTAGTTGCATGGCATCCTAAAGCTAGCGAAGAAAACGAACGTACTACAGTTGTTGTTGAAAATGAAACTTATGGCAAAGTATTATACAGACAAATAGCCGGAGCTTTGGCAAAACGTATTGTGAACTATGCTAAAATAAACGATAAAGTAATCCAAGGTGGTGAGTCTGGATTTATAAAATTTGGTTCAAGGGTTGATTTATTTTTACCAATAGGAACAAAAATAAAAGTACAACTTAACCAAAAAGTTCGAGGAGGTGAAAGTATTATTGCAGAAACAAATGACTGATGAAGAATTAGAAATAGAATTTCTAGATGCGGTTGAACGTGTAAATGCCTACACCGAACCTTTTCCTGCCGATGTGCTTCTAAACCTGTATGCCTATTACAAAAAAGCCACCAATAATTACAGTCGCCCTGGCAGTAAAAAAGCCATTATAAATGCTTTTAAAACCAATGCATTGTTTCAAGCAAAAGATATTTCCCAAAACGAAGCGAAACGCTTGTATATCGACTTAGTAAATAAGTATTTTTTGTACGGAAGATAAAAAGTTCATTTCACCAAATACTATTTGTTACATACGTTCAGGTACCTGTATTCCCAAAACGCTAAACGCGTTTTTAATAGTCTGTGCTACTTTATTTGATAGCTGTACCCTAAACACTTTTTCATTTTCATTATCTGCGCCTAAAATAGAAACATTTTGATAAAACGAATTAAATTCTTTTACCAAGTCGTATGTATAATTAGCAACCAATGCCGGACTGTGTTGTGAAGCTGCATTTTGAATAATCTCAGGAAACAATTCTAATTGCTTTAATAGTTCTTTTTCTTTTGCATGAAGCGGTATATCTATATTAACAGATAAATCAAAATCTGCTTTTCTTAAAATAGCCTGAATTCTTGCATAAGTATATTGAATGAAGGGCCCTGTATTGCCTTGAAAATCGATAGATTCCTTGGGGTCGAACAAAATACGTTTTTTAGGATCGACTTTAAGAATATAATATTTTAAAGCACCTAAGCCAATGGTTTTATATAACGCTTGCTTTTCTTTTTCACTATAACCATCCAATTTCCCTAACTCTTCCGATATTTCGCCTGCTGTTGAAGCCATTTCATCAATTAAATCATCGGCATCAACCACGGTTCCTTCCCTGCTTTTCATTTTTCCACTAGGTAAATCAACCATACCGTAACTTAAATGATATAGGTTTTTAGCCCATTCAAACCCTAACTTTTTCAAAATTAAGAACAGTACTTGGAAATGGTAATCTTGCTCGTTACCCACGGTATAAACCATACCGCCTACATCTGGAAAATCTTTAATTCGTTGTATAGCTGTACCGATATCTTGCGTCATATAAACGGCTGTGCCGTCTGAACGTTGCACTATTTTTTTATCCAAGCCATCTTCGGTTAAATCGCACCAAACCGAACCATCAGTTTCTTGTATAAACACACCCGACCTTAAGCCTTCGGCAACAAATTCCTTCCCTAATAAGTAGGTATCACTTTCGTAATATAGGGTATCAAAATCAACGCCTAAATTTTTATAAGTTTCGGCGAAACCATCATATACCCAACCATTCATTTTTTTCCAAAGCGCTACGGTTTCTTCATCGCCAGCTTCCCATTCTTGAAGCATGTTTTGAGCTTCCAACAAAAGTGGGGCGCTTTTTTTGGCTTCATCCTCAGTTTTACCAGAAGCTTTTAGCATTTCTATCTCTTTCTTATATTCTTGGTCAAACTTCACATAATAATTACCTACCAATTTATCGCCTTTTAAACCAGTACTTTTTGGAGTTTCTCCGTTACCAAAAAGCTTCCAAGCCAACATGCTTTTACAAATATGAATGCCTCGGTCGTTTATAATTTGCGTTTTATAAACTTTTTTACCTGATGCTTTTAAAATTTCAGCGACACTATACCCTAAAAGGTTGTTTCGAACATGTCCTAAATGCAAGGGTTTGTTGGTATTTGGCGACGAATATTCAACCATAATAGCTTTATCGTCTGCTTCTGGTGATACAAAACCATAGGTTTTTTCATCTTTAATACTATTAAAAAAGTTTAAATAATAAGCATCGCTAATTTCAATGTTTAAAAACCCTTTTACAACATTAAATGCCTTAACCTCTACAACTTTTTCCACTAAATAATTACCAATGGTTTCGCCAATTTGAACTGGATTTCCTTTAATAAAACGCAACATGGGGAATATTACCACGGTAATATCTCCCGCAAATTCTTTTCTCGTGGCTTGAAATTCCACCGATTCCAATTGCATATTAAAAGATGCTAAAACGGCTTGTTTTACTTGGTTTGATAAAGTTTCTTGAAGGCTCATTAATAGTGTGTTTTTTAGGAGAGCAAAGATAAAACTTTTATTAAAGGATTATTGCAAAATTTGGTTTATTAAAAACAAGGTAAATAGTTCCTACCATCCAAGTAAAATGCATCATCAAAAACCTTCAAAAAAGCCATTAAAATAGATGTGCATTTTGTCGATAAAAGTGCTCTTTTTCCATGATTTTTGCCGTTAATCTATTCGTCGGATTTTTGCCTCTTTTTGGTATATCCTTTTATCTAATTTATTGGTAGAAAAACGCAGAAATTAGATTTTGATGATGCTTTTTCTAACTTTTGTTAAGTAAAGCTATTAATCATCCATTCAACGGATTTTTTTTAACCAACTAAAAAACATTACAGCTTAATAGGTAATACTTATTTCCCTCAAATAAGACATACTTAATTATGGTTTTATTACTTGTTGTAATATAATGCTAGTATGAGGAAAATAATTATTTTAATTATTCTTTTATCTGTATTCTTAGGTTTCTCTCAAACCAAAGAGTTGGATAGTCTTTACATACAACTTGCTTATGAAACCCAAGATTCTTTAAAAATAAAAACCTCTTTAAAGCTTATTAAATCACTTTATGAGATTGAGGATTATGATAAGGCTTTAAAATATACTATTGAAAGCGAAAAACTTTCAACCAATCTAAATTACACAAAAGGCATTGCCGAAACAACCTATTTTAAATCGCTTATTTACGCTCAAAAAGGAGACTATATTAATGCCATAAGTGGCTATGAAAAAGCTAAAGAACTATTTAAACATTTAAATGATGCCCTCGGGATTGCAAAAGTTAACAACAGTATTGGCTTTATAGAAATTAAACGTGGTAATTATTCCAAAGGATTACAATATTCGCTGTCAGCCATTAAAGAATTAGAAAAACAAAATCTTAAAAAAGACCTTAGTTTGGCTTATAGCAATTTAGCAAAAGCATATCAAAATATAGATGCCATTGATAGAGCTATAGCATTTAACTTAAAAGCTGTAGAAGTTCAAACACAATTAAACGATAATACTGCACTTACGCAATCGTACCACCAGTTAGCGGAACTATATTCATCTAAAAACGAAAACAGAAAAGCTATTGAATATTACCAAAAGATTTTGGATGGTAAAACGACAAATATAGACTCTCTACAAGCTATTATTTATCCAAAACTAGGTGCCGAATACTTAAAATTCAACGATTACGAAAAAGCATCTCAATACTTAATTGAGGGTTTAAATATTAACAGAAAGCTTAATAATCAAGAAGGCATATTATTGGCTTTAAATAGTCTTGGAGAATTAAATTTACAAACCAACCGATTAGTTTTAGCCGAACAGCAACTTTATGAGGCGGGTGTTATTGCCAAAAGCATTAATAACAAACCGGAGTTACTTAAATATTATAAATTAATGATTGCCTTAGACTCTACAAAAAACAAATTTGAAAGCGCTTTTATGTGGCAACGTGAGTATTATAATTTAAAAAGCAGCCTAAATAACTCCAATAATTCAAAACATCCAGATTCGATTCAATTAGACTTCAATCCAGATTTTGAAAAAGAGTTGACAAACAACCTTACTGAAACTGACACCAGCAATTCCTATATTGGTTTAAATGAAAAATCAGATAAGTTCAAATTGATTTTTTACGGACTTTTAGCAGCACTTGCCATTGTTTCTACCTTTTTAATATTAATTTATTTAAAGCGAAATAATAACATAAAATACACTCAAGAATTAGAAGAAAAAAATCTTAAAATTGAATTACAAAACGAAGCCTTTCAAGAGCAAACCAAGCATTTAGAAAACGTTAATAATGTAAAGGATAAATTGTTTTCAATTGTATCGCATGATTTAAAAGACTCGCTTTCTTCAATAAATGGCTTTATAGATTTATTAAAGGATGGTTCTTTATCTAGAGAAGAATTCGATAATTTAATTCCAGAACTAAGTGAAAACGCCAACAATGCCTCGTTGTTGCTATTTAACTTATTAAATTGGTCTAAATCACAAATGCAATCATTAGAACCCAAACCAACATTGTTCGATGTTCAGGAGGTTTTTGAGGAAAAAATAAGGCTTATAGAACAACGCATGGAAAGTAAAGGCATCAAATTAATAGACCATTCGCTACGCGATTTTGCCTATGCCGATAGAAGTATGTTTGAGATAGTTATACAAAATTTGCTTGCCAATGCTTTAAAATTTTGTAAAAATGGCGACACCATTACCATTTCAAACCACATAAGTAACGGTAGCTGTATTATTAGCATTGCCGATACAGGGGTTGGTATTTCTAAACAAAATATAGACAAATTATTTAAAAGCAGCTCGTTTACTACCGTAGGCACCAATAACGAAAAAGGCACAGGTTTAGGGTTATCAATTTGTAAAGAACTGGTAGAATTAAACAATGGTAAAATTTGGGTAGAAAGTACCGTTAATGTTGGTAGTACCTTTTACGTGCAATTACCAAAATCTAGACCGTCGTAGTGTTTATTTGGGCGTTACCCAAGGGTCGGGCTGTTCGTTGCAATCTTTTTGTTCGTGTCTCTCAAAAAGGATTTTCACTGCCATCCCTAACGCAAACCCAGTTTCAATTCAAATTAAGAGCCTGTTTAAATTTGTATCAATTGGATCTTCTATAGCTCATTTTTGATGCAAAATGAGGCGAAATCGAAGATAATGGCAGGGCCATTTGATGAGGTTTCAACGAAATTTGGCGCAAAAAGGGGTATAGAAGATCCAATTGATACAAATTTAAACAGGCTCTAAGCTTTAGGCAAAAACACTTCAGCTATCATACAGCGTGCACTTCCACCACCACAAGCTTCAATAATATCCAAAGAACTGGAAAGTATATTGGTATGTTTTTTAAGCCTTTCTATTTGACTTGCAGTTAAAGAATCGTAAGCTGCTTGGCTCATCACTAAATACCGCTCATCATTAGCTCCCTTAACTTGTAACATATTACCAGCAAAATTATTGACCTGTGCTTCGGTAATATCAATGATGTCTTTACCATCTTGCTTTAAATGGTCAATGACATTCTTACGCTCTTTTTTATCATCAATACTACTTAAACAAATAACCGCAAAGGTTTCCCCCACACACATCATAACATTGGTATGGTAAATGGCTTTTCGTTGCCCATTTACGGTTTGGTTTGCCGTAAAAATAACGGGCATGTATTCAAAATCTTCACAAAATTCAATAAACAACTCTTCGTCAGCTCTGGGAGACAAGGCACAATAGGCTTTTCTGTTTACCCTGTCCAGCAATACACTTCCAGTGCCTTCAAGAAACACACCTTCTTCCTCTGCATCTGTGTAGTCAAAAATATTTTTAATAACAAAGCCTGCATTTTCGACAGCTTCAAGCACATCTTCATTACGTTCCAAACGTCTGTTTTCTGCAAACATAGGGTACAAACCAACATTGCCATTTTCGTGAAACGACACCCAATTGTTTGGAAAAATAGCATCGGGCGTATCAAATTCATTAGTATCATTCACCACAATGACATTTACACCAACTCCACGAAGCTTTTCAACAAAGCCATCAAACTCTTGTTGCGCTTTGGCATTAACCGTTTGTGGCAATATAGTATCTATTACTTTTTGGTAATAGTTGTTTACCGCCGTTTGTTCGTTCATCCTAAAATTTATAGGGCGAATCATTAAAATGGTGTTTGTAGTCTGTTGCATAACATAATTTATATTACAAAAGTATAACTATTTATATAATGAACTCAGATTACTATCATTGCTTTTATGTTAAAAAAAATAATAACTTCGTTAATAACCAATTTACTATTCTACCTTTATATTTAAGCGTTTTTAAATTTTCTCTTTGCATCTAAAAAATTAAAATGAAAAAAACTATTTTATTAATTTTAATATGTATGACCTCATTAATCATACAGGCTCAAGCTGATATTAAATTTTGGCGTGTTGATAATCTTTCCCAAATTGGCGAAAATAATGTACAGGTTATTGGAAACCCTAAGATCATAAATACGGAAATAGGCGATGTTGTTGAATTTAATGGTATTGGTGATGGCTTAATTGTAAACAACAATCCTGTAGCTGGAGCAACTGCATTTACTATTGAAATTATTTTTAAACCTTATACTGGCGGAGGTATAGAACAGCGGTTTCTTCATTTACAGCAAGACGACAATAATAGAATACTTATAGAATTGCGAAATAACGACCATATGAACTGGAGCCTTGATACGTTTATAAAATCGGGAAGTTCTAGTCAAGCATTATTAGATTACGCCTATGCTCACAATTTGAATGAATGGGTGCACGCAGCTTTAGTGTTTAAAGATGGCGGCATGGTGCATTATGTTAATGGAGAAAAAGAGCTGGAAGGCACCGTAAATTATCAAGTTGTAAATTCTGGACAAACCTCATTAGGTGTTCGAATGAATCAGGTTTCATGGTTTAAAGGAGCTATCCATTCTGTAAAAGTAACTCATGATGCACTTAATCCTGAAGATTTTATGGAGATTGGACAAAATTTAAATGTAAAAAATGCTGAAGACAATCAATCGATGAGTCAAATTTTCCCCAACCCTATCCTATCATTTGGCCTATTGAAATACCAACTAGCAGAATCTTCAAAAGTTTCTATTAAATTGATTAATGTCTATGGAGAAGAAATAGCGACTATTTTTGAAGGTTTTAAAAATACAGGTACCCATGAATTAGAAATTAATTGTAATAATTTAAATGCTGGGATATATTTTGTAGCGATTAATTACATGAACAGAAGCTCTGTTCAAAAAATTATTGTTACAAATTAATTTAAAATCAATCCCTAATTAAAGGCATGGTGGTACAACGCAACAAGCCTTCCTGTTTTGAAATTTCTGCATAAGGTACTTCTTCAACCGTAAACCCTTGTTGGCGCAACCATGTGTTTAGTCGTGTAAAGTTTTTTTCTGAGATGATAACATCTTCAGAAATTGAAAAAATATTACTGTTCATATCATACATTTCTTGTTTGGTAATTTCAAAAACATTCTCTTTTCCAAAGAAATTAACCAGCCAATTATACTCACGTTCTATTAAAAACCCATTTCTATGTATGATGGCTTTTCCTTTGCCTAAAGGTTGAAAACAGCAATCTAAATGCAGGGCATTTTCTTTGGCATTGGTGTTGGATTTTCTAAGTTCGAACGACTTGACCGTTTTCTCCGGAAACAATTCTTGTATGGCAATAACCGCATCCATATTGGTACGGGCTGTTATTAATTCAGGATAATCTTCACCAGAATAGGTCCCAATAAAAATATAATCATTCCAAGGTACCACATCACCTCCTTCTACATGACATTCTGGTGGTAATACAATACGGTTTTTTCTATCAACTTGATTCCAAACATAGCGAATGGCTTCAATTTCAGGTTCTCTGTTTGGCAAAATATTAGCTCTAATAATTTTGTCTTCAATAACAAAGGCAATGTCACGCGAAAATATCTGGTTACAATCTTTAATAACTTGAGGTCTAAAAACCTGAACATCATACTTTTTAAAAACGGCTGCCACAGCATCCATTTCTAGAATCATATCAGCTTCTTGAGGATATGTGCCAGCCAATACATGTTCGATGCTTTTAGGATCATAACAATCCTCTACACGTGGTATGGGACCGTTACTTTCGGCAGTTCCTAAAATAACGGCTCTTAACCTTGAGATTTCGTTTTTTATATTGAGTTCTAGCATGGTGTAAATATAAAAAAGCTCCACAATGTTTAGTCATGGAGCTTCTTATTTTTTTACACTAAAAATTATCTTTTTTCTATGGGTACAAAAGACCTTTCGGTAGCTCCTGTATAAATTTGTCTTGGCCTTCCAATTGGCTCTTTGCGTAAACGCATTTCACGCCATTGTGCAATCCAACCTGGCAAACGTCCTAATGCAAACATCACGGTAAACATATCGGTTGGTATGCCCATACCTCTATATATGATTCCTGAGTAGAAATCGACATTAGGATATAATTTTCTATCTACAAAATATTTGTCTTCCAAGGCTTCTTTTTCAAGTCCTTTAGCTATATCCAAAATAGGATCTTCGACACCTAAATCACTTAATACTTCATCCGCAGCTTTTTTAATGATCTTAGCACGTGGATCAAAGTTTTTGTAAACACGGTGACCAAAGCCCATTAAACGGAATGGATCTTCCTTGTCTTTCGCTTTAGCCATATACTTTTTAGTATCACCTCCATCTTCTTTTATGGCTTCAAGCATTTCTAATACAGCTTGGTTAGCACCACCATGAAGTGGTCCCCAAAGTGCTGAAATACCAGCAGATAGTGAAGCGAATAAACCTGCGTGCGATGAACCTACAATTCTAACGGTAGATGTAGAACAGTTTTGTTCGTGGTCGGCATGTAAAATCAATAATTTATCTAAAGCATCAACTAATATTTTGTTTTGTTTATAATCACCATTTGGTTTTTTAAACATCATTTTTAAAATATTTTCTACATAACCTAAAGAATCGTCTCCGTAATCTAATGGCAATCCTAATTTTTTACGATAAGTCCAAGCTACCAACACTGGAAATTTACCCATTATTTTCACCACAGATTTGTACATATCTGCCTCAGAATTTACATTTACTGAAGAAGGGTTAAATGCTGTTAATGCACTGGTTAATGAAGAAATAACCCCCATTGGGTGAGCAGATTTCGGAAATGCTTCTACAATTTTTTTCACATCTTCATCTACTACCGATTGTGCTTTTATATCGTTATGAAACTTTTCGTTTTGCTCTTTAGTTGGAAGTTCTCCAAAAATCAAAAGGTAAGCAACTTCTAAAAAATCGGCTTTTTCAGCCAACTCTTCAATAGAATATCCTCTGTATCTTAAAATGCCTTTTTCACCATCCAAAAACGTAATAGCACTCTCGCAAGAACCTGTATTTTTATACCCCGGATCAATGGTAATTACACCTTCTGATGCGCTTCTAAAATTTGAAATATCAATAGCTAGTTCCTTTTCTGTTCCTTCTATTACAGGAAGCTCTATTTTTTTTCCGTTGACTTCAATGGTCGCAGTATTTGCCATAAATGTGAATGATTTTTTAATTCTTAAATTGGATTGCTAATTTACGAAATATCCCCTTATTAATAGAAGTGTTGAAAGCAAAGATTTAATCATTTAACAAATTGTTTGAAATTAATGCAAAAAAAAAAGCGATTATTAAAATAATAACCGCTTTTTAAAAAAAATTAATTTTCTTATTTTATTTTGAATGCTTTTTCCTGTGGAAAATAAGCTACTTCACCTAATTGTTCTTCAATACGAAGTAATTGGTTGTACTTAGCCATACGGTCGCTACGAGACGCAGAACCTGTTTTTATCTGACCACAGTTTAAAGCCACTGCTAAATCGGCTATCGTATTATCTTCAGTTTCACCAGAACGGTGAGACATTACCGATGTATAACCTGCATTTTTAGCCATATTTACAGCTGCAATGGTTTCGGTTAGCGAACCAATTTGATTTACTTTAATTAATATGGAGTTTGCAATACCTTGCTCAATACCTCTTGATAAACGTTCTACATTGGTTACAAATAAATCATCTCCTACCAATTGTACTTTATCACCAATTTTATCGGTTAGTAATTTCCAACCTTCCCAGTCGTTTTCGTCCATACCATCTTCAATAGAGATGATTGGGTATTTAGCAGCTAATTCAGCTAAATACTCTGCTTGTTCAGCCGATGTTCTTACTTTACCTGTTTCGCCTTCAAACTTGGTGTAATCGTATTTTCCGTTTACATAAAATTCTGCCGCAGCACAATCTAAAGCAATCATTATATCGCCTCCAAAAGTATATCCCGCTTTCTCAACAGCAACTTTAATAGAATCTAAAGCATCTTCGGTACCTCCGGCTAAAGTTGGTGCAAAACCACCCTCATCACCTACTGCAGTACTTAATCCTCTGTCGTGTAATACTTTTTTAAGATTATGGAAAATCTCAGTTCCCATTTGCATAGCGTGTGTGAAGCTTTTAGCTTTAACAGGCATAATCATAAACTCTTGAAATGCAATAGGCGCGTCGCTATGCGAACCACCGTTGATGATATTCATCATTGGTACAGGAAGTGTATTTGCAGAAACACCACCAACATAACGATATAAAGGCATATTAAGTTCATTTGCTGCTGCTTTTGCAACCGCTAAAGAAACACCTAAAATAGCGTTAGCTCCTAATTTTGATTTATTTTTGGTGCCATCTAAATCTATCATAATTTGATCGATCAAATTTTGTTCAAAAACTGAAACGCCCAATAATTCAGGAGCGATAATAGAATTTACATTATCTACAGCTTTTAAAACACCTTTACCCATATATGCTTTACCACCATCGCGTAGTTCTACAGCTTCATGTTCTCCTGTTGATGCTCCTGATGGTACTGCAGCTCTTCCTAAAATATCATTTTCGGTTACAACATCTACTTCAACAGTAGGATTCCCTCTAGAATCTAAAATTTGTCTAGCATGGATATTAATTATTACACTCATAATTGGTTATTTTTTAAACTTTTAATATTTCAAATTTACGCTTAAATCTTGTTTATTTTGAGATGTTCTTTCAGAAATATTCAAAAAAGCGTCTATAACGTTTTAGTAAACAAAATCCTCAAAAAAAATTATATCTTTTTGAGGATTTCGTACTACTTATTTTTTATATTCTCTATAAACTGATCAAAAAGGTATGACGAATCATGCGGGCCTGGACTGGCTTCTGGATGGTATTGTACAGAAAAACAATTTTTGCTTTTCATAGCTAATCCTGCAACCGTGTGGTCGTTTAGATGTACATGCGTCACTTGTAAATCTGGATGTGCCTCTGCTTCTTCTCTATTCACGGCAAAGCCATGATTTTGAGATGTTATTTCACCTTTTCCTGTGTTTATATTTTTTACCGGGTGATTAATTCCGCGGTGTCCATTATGCATTTTATAAGTTGAAACACCATTTGCCAGCGCTATCACTTGATGTCCTAAACAAATACCAAATAATGGTAAATCCCTTTTAATAATTTCTTTCGCTAAGGTTTGCGCTTCAACCAAAGGTTGGGGATCGCCAGGCCCGTTGGATAAAAAGTAGCCATCTGGTTTAAAAGCCTCTAAATCTTCAAACTTAGCGTTATAAGGAAACACTTTTATATAAGCATCTCTTTTTGCTATGTTGCGAAGGATATTCTTTTTAATACCGATGTCCAAAGCTGCTATTTTATAAGTGGCATTAGCATCTCCAAAATAGTAAGGTTCTTTAGTAGACACTTTTGATGCTAATTCTAAGCCTTCCATATCAGGCACATCGGCAAGCTGCTTTTTAAGGCCTTCTATATTATCAACATCTGTAGAAATAACAGCATTCATGGCACCGTTATCTCTTATATAGCTTACCAAAGCTCGGGTATCTACATCCGATATAGCTAATAGATTGTTTTTGTTTAAAAAATCCTCTAACGAACCGTCGGCTGCTTCACGAGAATAATCATAACTAAAATTTTTACATATTAATCCAGCTATTTTAATAGAATCGGATTCTATTTCTTCATCATTAACCCCATAATTTCCAATATGCGCATTGGTTGCTACCATTAACTGACCGAAATAAGATGGGTCTGTAAAAATTTCTTGGTAACCAGTCATTCCAGTATTGAAACATACTTCACCAAATGCTGTTCCTTGTTTGTTTCCTACTGCTTTTCCGTAAAAAATGGTGCCATCTGCTAAAAGAATGATGGCTTTTTGTCGTTTTTGATATTTCATTCTGATTTATATGAGATTCCCGACTGTGTGGGAACAAAGTTTTGCAAAATTGCTAAAAAAAAAGGATAAACTAAAATAGTTTATCCTTTATATTTTAAATGCTTATTAACATTTATTCTTCCTCTTCTTTTGTTGCCTTAGGTTCAACAACCGGAGCATCTGCAGGTTTTGATCCGCCTCTTCTACTTCTACGTGTTGTTTTCTTCTCTGGCTTGCCAGCATTGTAAAGCTCATTATAATCTACAAGCTCAATCATTGCCATATCGGCATTATCACCTAAACGGTTTCCAAGTTTAATAATTCTTGTGTAACCTCCTGGACGATTAGCAACTTTAGCCGCTACATCTCTAAACAATTCTGCTACGGCATCTTTTTGTCTTAACTTCGCCATAACAATACGTCTGTTATGGGTTGTATCTTCTTTAGACTTAGTAATCATAGGCTCTACAAATTGTTTTAAAGCTTTTGCTTTAGCAACAGTAGTGTTGATACGCTTGTGTTCTATTAAAGAACAAGCCATATTAGCCAACATAGATTTTCTATGCGCAGTTTGTCTACTTAAATGATTTATTTTTTTTCCGTGTCTCATGACATTGTTGTTATCATCATCTTGCTTCTATACCTATGTTAAGGGAGCAAACTATGATGGGTTAAT
>LLBY010002258.1_pt5 | contig 18350 bp, 18 predicted proteins | sample 1489401 | NCBI WGS metagenome assembly LLBY01 (sample SAMN04092656, study PRJNA295927) | soil metagenome | biome: Soil prokaryotic community; feature: Bulk soil; isolation source: soil from tomato rhizosphere | host: tomato cultivar Hawaii 7996 | place: South Korea | collected 2011-11-01 | reverse complement strand
GTCAACGTGAGCGTAGTGACGGTTAGCTGTTGAATATTCTACGTGAGAAGTATTAATTGTAATACCTCTTTCTTTTTCTTCTGGAGCGTTATCAATTTGATCAAATGATTTTGCTTCTGATAAACCTGCATCAGCTAATACTTTAGTAATAGCAGCAGTTAAAGTTGTTTTACCGTGATCTACGTGTCCAATTGTACCAATATTTAAGTGTGGTTTTGAACGATCGAAAGTTGCCTTTGCCATGTTTTTTAAATAATTTAATCTTAGTTATATAATAATATTAGTGTGTTCTAATCTTTTCAATAATAGAGCCAATGACGAGAATTGAACTCGTGACCTCTTCCTTACCAAGGAAACGCTCTACCCCTGAGCTACACCGGCGGTTTTAATTGCTGGTTTCAAGTTTAAGATTTTAGGCTTAAACTAAAACTCATAAGTTTTTACATCCTCTCTCCAAAACAATTTTGAAATGAGATTCCTGCCTTCGCAGGAATTTTAGAGCGGGAGACCGGGTTCGAACCGGCGACATTCAGCTTGGAAGGCTGACGCTCTACCAACTGAGCTACTCCCGCAATTTAACAAGCTTTCCACTTGTATAGTTTCAATATTTCAAAGTTCATGTTTTTATAGGATTACCTCACATTTGTTCGGTGTTCCTGGATTGGTGACCCAATCCAAACAGTTTTTAAACGCAGTTTTACAAAAGCGAGCTTTTGACAACTCCTTATTAAAAATTGCTTGTGGGGAGAGCAGGATTCGAACCTGCGAAGACTAAGTCAGCAGATTTACAGTCTGCCCTCGTTGGCCGCTTGAGTATCTCCCCAATTAACTTATTTCACTCTTTTTAAAGAACTTAAAAAACGAACTTTTTACACTTCGCTTTTTTTATTTTTTCTGAGCCGATGGAGGGACTCCCTTCGACTTAGCTCAGGATAAACTTCTCGTCCCATTAACTTTCGGCAAATCCAATAGCCTTAATCAATTTCCTGATGCCATTTCAAAATTTCAAGAGCCGATGGAGGGACTCGAACCCACGACCTGCTGATTACAAATCAGCTGCTCTAGCCAGCTGAGCTACATCGGCTTTTTATACTTTTTATGCATAAAAAAAGTCCGCTATTTCTAACGGACTGCAAATGTATAGATTTATTTTTTTATTCAAAACATTTTTTAAGAAATTTTATCATAAATGTGCTCTTAATTTTTCTTTTCTCTTTTTTAATTGTCTTTCTAGTGATGATGCTGCCATATCTGCACCTTCTTCAAAGCTTTTGCATTGTTTTTTTACAACAAAACTATCTCCTGGCACACTAACCCTTGCTTCAAATATTTTATTTTCCTTATCACTTGTGTTTTCTACTTTTAAAAAAACATCCGATTGAATGACTTTATCATAAAAAGTATCTAATTTATCCATTCGCTTTTGAATGAAATTTATTAATTTTTTATCTGCATTAAAATTAACTGATTGCATGTTTACTTTCATACTAATGAAATTTAGGTTAGACAATAATTATACATTTTACTTTTTACTTCTTGGATGTGAATTCACATGCACCTTTTTTAACTCTGCTATACTGTTATGGGTATAAACCTGAGTCGCTGCCAAACTTGAATGCCCAAGAAGTTCTTTAACAGCATTTAAATCTGCACCTTGGTTAAGCAAATGAGTTGCAAAAGAATGTCTTAATATATGCGGACTCTTTTTTACTTTACTAGATGCATTACTAAAATAATCATTTATTATTCTGTAGACAAGTGTTTCATATATTTTAACTCCTTTTTGGGTTAAAAATAAATGATCACTATCTATAATACTCGACAACTGACTTCGTTCTTTCAAATATAAATTTAAGGTGATTATCACTGATTCTAATAACGGAATCATACGCTCCTTATTTCTTTTTCCTAGCACTTTTAACGTTTTGTTATCTAAATTAAAACTCAACAGTTTCAGCTCTACCAACTCAATTCTTCTTATGCCTGTTGAATAAAATAATTCGATGATTAACTTATCACGAATCCCTTCAAAATCATTTTCAAAATTAAAATCATCCAAAACGGTTGACACTTCAGCTTCCGAAAATGGAATTTGAATTTTTTTACGTGTTTTTAAGGCTTTATGTTTTATTAATGGGTTTACCTGAATGGTACTTGTTTTTAGAAGAAATTTATAATAGGTATTTAATGCTGAAACTTTTCTGTTGATGCTTCGGTTGGACAAACCACTTTCCACCAATGAAACAATCCATGTGCGGATTTGAACATAATTAACTTGATTAACAGAGTCGGTTTGGTATTCTAGTTTAATGAATTCCAAAAAAGTGTCTAAATCGTTTTGATACGCCTTTACTGTGAGTGCTGAATAGTTTTTTTCCAACAGTAGATAATCTGTAAACGATTTGAAAGGCATCTTTTTGTAGATTGTTAGATTGTTAGATTATTAGACTTTTTGATTTATTAAAGTTAAAAGTTTAAAGTTTAGAACGCAACTTTATATTCATAAATTATGAGCAAAAAAAATCCCGCCTATAGCGGGATCTTAATTTATATATGAGAACAGAAATTATATATCTTCTGCATCTCTTAAACCTTGAATGTATTGTGCTTTTTGTATTTGCGCTCTACGTTCTACAGATGGCTTTGTAAATTGTTTACGTGCTTGCAACTGACGTTTAGTTCCAGTTTTATCAAACTTTCTTTTAAAACGCTTTAGCGCTCTATCTATATTTTCTCCTTCTTTAATTGGTATTATTAACATAGTGTCTTAACCTCCTCTCTTTTAGAATTTCAGGGTGCAAATATAAAAATAATTCTGAATTCTGAATTCTGAATTCTGAATTTTTTTACGTTGTTGGTTTATATTCTTTTTTATCGATGATAATCTTTGCTAAAATCTCTCTTAAAATCTCTGATGTTCCTCCACCAATAGGTCCTAACCTACTGTCTCTAAACAGTCTTGCCATGGGGTAATCTTCCATATAACCATAACCACCTAAAAACTGTAAACATTGGTAAATAACCTCATCGGCCATTTTTGTTGACTTAAGTTTAGACATGGTGGCTTGTTTTACAACATATTCACCTTTGTTCAATTTATATGCTACCACATAATTGAACTCTTTACAGATTTCCATGTCGGTGTATAAATCGGCAATAGTATGTCTTAAAGCCTGAAATTTATCAATGGATTTACCAAAAGCCATACGATCGGACATGTATTGCAATGCATACTCCAAAGCAAATTCTGCACGGGCATGGGCATTAATTCCCATTATCAAACGCTCTAAAGAAAAGTGTTCTACAATATAAGAGAAGCCTTTATTTTCTTCACCCATTAAATTAGCAACTGGCACTTGAACATTATCAAAAGCTATTTCACCCGTATCGGATGCACGCCAACCCAACTTGTTTAATTTGGTTGCCGATAGGCCAGCCGATTCTCTGTCAATAACAAAAATACTAATGCCTTTATTTCCTAAATCTGGGTTGGTTTTTGCTGCTACTATCAAATAATCGCTATATACACCATTGGTAATAAATGTTTTGGAACCATTCAAGATATAATGGTCTCCGCTTTTAACAGCCGTCGTTCGCATTCCCGCCACATCACTACCACCAAAAGGTTCTGTAATGCATAAACATCCTATTTTATCACCAGCAATACTTGGCGTTAAATACTTTTGTTTGATGGCTTCACTTCCCTCGGTATTAAGATGCGTCATGGCCAAATATGCATGTGCCCAAACAGCTGCTGCAAAACCACCTGAATTTATTTTTTGTAGCTCTTCTAAAAGGATAACAGTATAAAATAAATCTAAATTTAAACCGCCATAAGCTTCGGGATAATTAATCCCGAAAAAGCCCATATCTCCAAACTTTTTCCAAATGAATTTATCGATAACCCCTGTTTGTTCCCAAGTTTCAATAAGTGGAACGACTTCTTTTTGTAAAAAATCCTGAAGGCTTTTTCTAAAAAGATGATGCTCTTCCGTGAAGTACATACTGTTCATTTATGCTTTCTTTTTTATGCTTTTTTTCAATCAAGCAACAAATATAATTTAATTATATCGATTTTATTTATAGGAAAGTCTTTTACTTTTTTTAATTCTTCGAACGATTTATAACCTTCCCGCAACTGGCGTTCTTCAACAATATCAAATGCCAAATTATAATCGATATGTTGAATGGTAACCAACTCGTCTACAGTTGCTTTATTCAGCACTATTTTCTTTATAAGTCGTGGTGTTTTTACAGCAAACTCTTCATTGATTCGCTGAATGGTTTCTGGTGTTAACCCATACACATCTTGTAATTGTACATTATCAATAAACCCGCCTGGAAATTTATTCCTAAACTTTATTATCCTCTCGGAAAGCACTTCGCCAATACCGTTTATATTTTGCAACTCTTGTGCTGTTACTTTGTTTAAGTCCTGCTTTTGTTGAAATGTTTTTGGTTTATTATTACTATATGCTTCTTTATATTCTGGTTTAGGAAGTGGATTCGTTACCCAATCCGGAAATTTAAAATAGGGTGAAATTGCTTCTAAAAGAGAGTCTGATATTTTGGTGACTTCTTGGAATTGCTTCACGGAATTAATCCAATTATTCTGTTTTCTAAAAGCAAGCAATCTATCAATTTCTTCATTCGTCATTCCTAAAGTTGCTCCTTTGTAATCCGTTATATAATTGGGATTGAAAGCATATATCTTTGGTTTTCTTTCTTCTATTTTTGCCAAACGAAGCGCGTCTATTTCATTTTGAAATTTTAAAAGTTCGGTTTTGTTGACATCAATTTTTTCAGAAGAAAAATCCATATAAAAACCAATGCATTGCAGAATAATGATGAGCAGAATTAAAATAAAAATCCCATTTCGCTGATTTTTAGAAAACGTGAAATGGGATTTCATATACTACTCTAATTAATGTTTTACATGTGCTTGGTAATGTCCTCTGCACCTTCTTGAATAGCTTCTTTTTTAATTGAAATAGCGTCCAAGTAGCGTTTCATTTCTTGTTTTACTTTAGGAAATAAGAACAACAAACCTATCATGTTAGGGAATACCAATGCCAAAATCATGGCATCAGAGAATTTAATAACGGCATCCAAAGTTGCAGCCGCACCAACTACTACAAAAAACAAGAATAATATTTTATAAGCCATATCGGCTTTTTTACCTTTTCCAAATAAATATTTCCATGATTGCAAACCATAGTAAGACCAAGAAATCATGGTTGAAAAGGCAAACAATACAATAGCTATGGTTAATACATATGAGAAATGGGGAATGACCGAATCAAATGCCAAAGACGTTAAATCGACACCGCTAATTGGCAATCCGGTTGATTTTAAAATCACACTACTTCCATGTTGCGCCGTATAATCAAATATGGCTTGTGGTTCTGCGCCATTAATGTTAAAGAAAATAATAACCAAAGCAGTCATAGTACAAATGACAACGGTATCAATAAATGGCTCTAAAAGTGCCACAACACCTTCGGATGCTGGATATTTTGTACGTACCGCAGAGTGGGCTATAGCTGCAGAACCTGCTCCTGCTTCGTTAGAAAAAGCCGCTCTTTGAAACCCTACAATCAATACACCCATAAGTCCACCAAGACCTGCCATAGGTGAAAATGCCCCGTCAATAATTAATGAAAATGCCAACCCAATATCACTGATATTAGCAAATATAATAACCAATGCTGCCAAAATATAAAGGCCTGCCATAAAAGGCACGATTTTCTCGGTGATTTTAGCAATACGTTTTATACCACCTATAATAACAATACCAACTAAAAAAGCCAATAGAATGCCTATAATAACACCATTGGATCCGCCTTCTAAATTGAACAAGGTACTTATTTGTACAGCTGCTTGATTTGATTGAAATGCATTACCACCACCAAACGACGCCCCTACACAAAGAAGAGCAAATAGAATCCCTAATATTTTTCCAAATCTCCCAAGACCGATTTCCTTCATCCCTTTAGATAAATAATACATAGGCCCCCCATAAATAGTGCCATCTTTACCTACATCTCTATATTTTACCCCGAGGGTACATTCCACAAATTTGGTCGACATTCCTAACAACCCACACACAATCATCCAAAAAGTAGCTCCTGGTCCACCCATTCCTATTGCCACTGCAACTCCTGCGATATTTCCAAGGCCAACAGTTCCGGAAACAGCCGTTGCCAATGCCTGAAAGTGCGACACTTCTCCATGAGCACTTTCATCTCTTATGGTATTCGGAATGTCTTCGACCGCCAATGCTTCATCACTATTATAAAGTTTAGCAACACCATGTTTTTCAATATCAACATACTTACCCCTTACGGTACTTATGGCCGTCCAGAATTTGGTAATACTAGGAAACTTGAAGTAGATGGTAAAAAATGAGGCTCCTAGAACCAAAAGAAGCACAACAAAAGGAATTTGATATTCTCCAATGGGAACTTTAGTCAAAATAAAACCTTCCCACCAATTTGCAAAAGGCATGAAGGCATCATTTACTTTTTCATCGAGCCCTTTTTCTGTTACTTCTTGTGCGATTGTTAAAAATGGTAATAATAAAGTGAAAGTTGAAAGAAGATATTTCTTCATAAGAAAGATTGGATTTAGTTGTTTTTTTTAAAAGATTCTCAGTAAAAGTCGGCAAGATGCTAAAAAAAAATGATTTTTTAAAACATTGGCTGTTAAAATCGGGGATCCATCACTTAATGTTGTAAGTTGAGTTTAGTGCTTTTATTTGTTCTGGCCTTCCTAAAACAATGATTTTAGAATGTGGTGCCAACTCTAACTCCGCTTCCGGATTTACAGTATATTCCCCATTTTCGTCTTTATAACCTATTACGGTACAGCCTGTTTTTTTACGAAGGTCTAAATCCCTGATGGTTTTTACTTTTTGCTTACTAAATAGCTTTTCTACAGCTACTTCTTCAACATTGATGCTTGATTTTCCAACAATGGAAAGGTTGTCCAAAAACTCCATTAAGCCTGGCACAACTACTAAAGACGCCATGTGGTCCCCGCCAATTTTATCGGGCAAAATAACGTTGTTGGCGCCTGCAAACTTTAATTTATCATAAGACGATTCATTTGATGCTCGACTAATAATATGGATGTTTTTATTAATTTGTCTTGTTGAAAGTACCACAAACAAATTATCTGCATCATTAGGTAACGCCGAAATAAAGTTGGAAGCACGGTCTACTCCTGCTTGCATGAGCACCTCGTCTTCGTTAGCGTTTCCTATGATATATGGAACATTGTCTAACCTCAAACGTTCTTCCAGATCTCTATCCTTTTCAATGACAACAAACGATTTTTTATGCGTTAACAGTTTTATTGCTGCTTGTTTACCATTTCTTCCATAACCACAAATAACCACATGGTTTTTTAAACTATTAATATCTTTTTGCATCTTTTTATATTTTAATTCTTCAAAATTGTTTTTACTTAAAATATATTCAGTTATTATAGAAAGTGCATAACCCATTATTACAACACTGGCTAATATTAAAAATATGGTAAAAATTTTAGAATTGTAATCCAATGGTATTACCTCGCCAAAACCAACGGTAGTCAATGTTATTACCGTCATGTAAACGGCATCAATCCATGAATAATTTGAAATAAACCTATACCCTAAAACACCAATTGACAATATAACAACCAGTAAAAAAATGGCTGTATAAATTTTGGTTTTAAAAAACTTAATAAGCGGATTCATAAATCGAAAACTGAAGATCGTTTGGTATAAACTAAATCTTTAATGCGCATCCAAAATGCCAAAAACAAGTACAAAGCAAACCCAAAACCAAGCGTTACAAAAGTTAAATACATGAAAGATGTCCGCACAACTTTTGCCCTAATGCCTAAACGCTCTGCAATACGCTGACACACGTAATAGCCGTGTTTCTGAAAAAATAATAATGGTCTATATATTCCGTTCATACTGCAATTTAATATTTAGTTTACAAGTTTTAAAGTTAAATGTTTTAAATGTTTATGCGTTGATTTGTTTATTCGTTTATAAGTTGTTAACGGCTTAGTTCGTAAAGTCGATATAACCTTTATTTATATCTGTTTGTTTGTGCACTAATGTCAGGTCGAGCCTTTCGTCTTCGCTCAAGATAAACTAAAGTCGAGACCTAACTAAATTCCCAACTTTCATAAACCCCTCGCAAGCTGCACTTTTATCTTCAAATAAAATATATTTTCATTTTCGATAATACTCAACGATAATACTCAATGTGACACTCTTCAGTTTTAGTCACATACTAATACTAAAATTTAGTTTACAGGTTTTAATGTTAAATGTTTTAAATGTTTATGCGTTGATTTGTTTATAAGCTATTAACTTTTTAACCGTTTAACCTTATAACTTTTTAACCTTTCAACCGTTTATTAATGAATTGCCAATGGCGCATTGCAAACATTTGTTTTTATCACAGTATTCATTTTTAAGCTGAATGAGTGCTTGGGATTGTAACGATGCATTTGAAACTTTTGCTAAATTATTAAAAGCGTCTACAATACTGTTCTTTTCTGAAGCAATATCTGAAGCTATTTTCAAAATTACCGAATCTACCTCCTGCCCTTTTTCTTTTGCGTAACAGAATTTAATAGGCAACACGGTGTTGATTAGTAATAAATCTATAAACGATTTGGTCAGCTTTTTTGATGACGTTTTAGATGTTTTTTGAAACGTGTAATGTGAATTCCAAAACGATGCAGCCGACACTTTAAACAGCTTATAAAAATCCTCTAAATTTTCAGCTTCAATAACATTTGAAAATAGGGTTTTATGTTCATAATATAAACTTGCCAATTGCGAGAGTCTAATCGTTGGAAAATTTGGTGGACGCAATCTAAAAAACTGCAAGGGCAATACCGCATTGTTTTCCAATTTAAACTTGTGCTTTAAAAATTGATAGGCTTCAACCAATTCTAAATAATAGGCGTTTTCAACATCTTGCTCCAACAGACCGGCTTGACCAAATAACAACGCTTCTAAAGTTTGTTGACTTGCTTGGGATTTCCGAACTACGGCAAAATCGATGGACTTAGCTATACTATAAAACGATTCACCATTGACCTTGAGTCCGAAATTTTTAGCCAACATTATAAAAAACACGGCTTCCCAATCGTTTTTTGTTTCTTTTAAAAGGTTTTGAATCGTTCCTGACTTACGTTCCAATCTTTCAAAGTACAAGCGTTCCAACCAATTGCTTAAAACAAAATCGTCAACCGATGCAAAATCATTCTCACAATTAATCCATTTACCATTTTTTGAAAAGAGTTTTTCGTAATTATTTAAAACATCCTTACTCGTGAATTCCTTGAGTTGCAACGTTGGAATAACCGTATTATCACTTCTGAACACATCGGTATCATGTTCCCAAACCACATGTAAGATAACGTTATCATAGGCTTTGTCCTGTTCGTGGTTGTGTAAAAACCAATCGGATGCTTTGATATGGATTTCCACATTGCCCGCCCAAAGCTGATTTCCTATTTTAAGTTGCGCATTAAAAAAATCAGGCCCTGAATTAAAGTTATGCTGCCCCACCGAAGTTACTAAAACAGCTTCTCCTTGGGTCGTTTTCAATTTATTTAGATCAATTTTTTTATGTTTCCAGATATAGTGTATAAAATCTTCTTGCATGCTCCTAAAGTAAAAAATATTTTAAAGCAAAATATACCCATAAAAACTTTAAAGTTTCTAAATTTGGTTAAATTCTTATAAAATGGAAGATTTAACGCTTACCACACCTGCTGTTCTGTTTTCGGCAATATCATTAATAATGCTAGCTTATACCAATAGGTTTTTAGCTTACGCAGCGGTTATTAGGGATTTACATAGCAAGTATAAAAAGAACAAAGACAAGGTTTTAATTGCTCAAATAAAAAATATCAAACAACGCTTGTACTTAACGCGCTCTATGCAAATTTTTGGTATTTCAAGTTTATTGCTGTGTGTGTTAACCATGTTTTTAATTTATATACAGCAGCAAACACTGGCCATTTGGGTATTTGGCATGGCTCTTATTTTATTAATTATATCATTAGTATTACTAATTATCGAAATTCAAATATCCGTAAAAGCTTTAGAACATCATATTAATGATATTGAAGAAAAATAACTAAAAATCAATATATTACAAATAAAAAAATAAAAAAACCAAGTAGAACACCATGACATTTAAAATCAAACCAACAAAAACGCTCCTTATTGCTTTTGTGATACTGCTAAGCATAAACTGTTTGGCACAACAGTTCGAACACTTTTTTCCAGCTAAAGACCTAACAACCGTAGGTGTTTATTACTACCCCGAACATTGGCATCCTGACCAATGGGAACGCGATTTAAAAAATATTGCTGAAATGGGCTATGAATTTACCCACTTTGGCGAATTTGCCTGGGCACAATTAGAACCCGAAGAAGGCAGATATGATTTTAAATGGTTGGACACCGCTTTAGAACTTGCTGCCAAATATAAATTAAAAGTCATCATGTGTACTTCTACCGCAACACCTCCAGTTTGGTTGGTTCGCAAACATCCCGACATTCTTGCTACCGATGAAGATGGCTCTAAAATGGACCATGGTTCGCGCCAGCACGCAAGCTTTTCAAACAATTACTACCGCAGCTATTCCATGAAAATGATTGCGGAACTGGCAAAAAAATACGGTAACGACAAACGTGTTATAGGTTGGCAAATAGACAACGAACCGCGTCGTTTTCTTGATTATGGTAACGATGCATTACAACGTTATCGGGAGTGGTTAAAAGACAAATACAAAACCATTGATGTTTTAAATGAAGCATGGGGAAATAATTTTTGGAGTGGCACATACAGCAGTTTTGATGAAATTAACCTGCCTCTTCACAGACAATGGGGCATGAATTTACACTCGCAATTGGACCATTACCGATTTGCCGATCATGAAACCGCGTCGTTTTTAGACGAGCAAGCTCTTGAAATTCGCAAATATGCCTCTAAAAACCAATGGATAACCTCCAATTATATTCCCATGTACCATGTGGGTTATGTGGGCATGAGCAAAGCATTGGATTTTGATTGTTACACACGTTATATGGTTTATGGTAGCGATTTAGGTATTGGTTCCCAAGGCTATCGGGTTGGTGAGTATTCGCGTATTTCCATGTCCAACGACTTTTTTAGACCCTTAAAAGGCATGTACGGCGTTATGGAATTACAACCCGGACAAGTAAATTGGGGAAGTATCAATCCGCAACCATTACCTGGTGCTATGCGTATGTGGCTATGGCATGTATTTGCTGGTGGCAGTAAATTTACCTGTACCTACCGCTACCGTGCACCGCTGTATGGGTACGAGCAATACCACTACGGCATTGTGGGACCCGATGGCGTTACGCAAACCACAGGTGGTAAAGAATTCAGTCAGTTTATGAGTGAAATCAACACCCTACGAAAAAAATATGATGCCAAGGCAACCTTACCAGAATCGTATATAAAACGTAAAACAGGTATTTTGTTCAATGCCGATAATGTGATGGGCATCAATTTGAATAAACAAACCACAGAATGGAATACTGAAGCGCACTTTCTAAAATATTATAAAGCCGTAAAATCCTTTGGAGCTCCTGTAGATTTTGTTAGGGATTCCACCAATTTTTCAAACTATCCGGTTTTAATAGCACCTGCTTACCAGATGATTGACCAACAAATGATTGACAAGTTAACCAACTATGCCAAAAACGGTGGGCATTTGGTGTTAAGTTGCCGTTCGGGAATTCAAAATAGAAAAGGGCATCTTTGGGAAGCCAAATTTTACGAACCTATGTGGCAATTAATTGGTGCAGAAATTGAATCGTATGATTTGTTAATGCCACATGCTCCTGGTAAAATTACATTCAACAATCAAGAATTTGAATGGGTAAGCTGGGGCGATTTATTAAAACCCAATAAAGAAACGGAGACTTGGGCACGCTTCCAAAACAATTTTTATGCAGGCACGCCAGCTGTGGTGTCTCGCAAATTAGGTAAAGGCACCGTCACCTATATTGGAGTGGATTCAAAAAATGGCGGTCTTGAGAAACAAGTATTAACGCAATTATACCAACAGCAACACATTCCTATTGAAAACTACCCAGAAGGCATTATGGTTGAATACCGTGATGGTTTTGGTATTGCAGTAAATTATTCCGATAAGGTTTACACCATGGAACTTCCTGCAAACGCCACTATTTTAATTGGAACAAAAGCCATGAAAACCGCTGATGTATTGGTTTGGAAATATTAAAACATTAGTACATGACAAAAATTGAAGAATGTCACATTGAGTACAGTCGAAATGCTATTAAAATAATATTTCCAATGTCTTCGACTGCGCTCAGACTGACATCTGAACATATTTGGATTTTTCTCATGTACTAATAACTTTTATAATAAAACCCCTTTCACACCATGATTATTGACGTTCACACACATATTAACAACTACCATGAAGACAGAGTCATCTCTTTAGAAGATTGCCTTAACAAACTAACCGATACGATGTTAGAAAACAAGGTGGATTATTCGTTGGTGCTTTCGTCTTATAAAGTAAACGAACACAGACCAAGTACCAAAAAAGTGGTAGAAGCCATTAGCGGACGACATAATCTTGGGGTCATTGCGGGTATTAGCTATCTAAATTATAATTATCGTGATTTAAAAGAAATAAGCGAGTATCTGGACATGGGACTTATTAAAGGTTTAAAGTTCTATCCTGGTTACGAACCGTTTTACCCTAATGATATTCGACTGAAAGTGGTGTACGATATGGCCATCGAGTTTGATGTACCAGTGATGTTCCATTCTGGTGATACGTATGCCCCAACAGGGAAAATAAAATACTCACATCCTTTGCATATAGACGATTTAGCTGTTGATTACCCCGATTTAAAAATTGTCATTTGCCATGTTGGAAATCCTTGGATAAAAGACTGTATGGAAGTGGTTTACAAAAACAAAAATGTACATGCCGATATTTCCGGATTGGTGTTAGGCGATTTCTCCGATAAGTTTGAACGGTTTATGAAGAAAGAAATTGAAGAAATGATCACCTATGCCGGCGACCCCAAATACTTGCTATATGGTACCGACTGGCCTATTTCGAACATGAAATCTTATTTAAAATTTATGAATCAATTAGAACTTCCCGAAGAAAAAAAGGAATTGATTCTTTGGAAAAATGCCGCCGAATTATTTAAGATTGACGTTACAAAACTTTGATTGTTTTCACCATACACAATCATTAGTGTTCGATAAGATTCAAGACCGCTTTGCTAAAAGAATATAGAATAAAGAAAATAGACTATAGAAAATAGAATAGCTTCGACAAGCTCAGCTTGACAGAAAGTTTTATCGGATAACCATGTTTAACAATGAAAAAGTTACTCAATTTTAACGTGAATTCGATATACTCAAGAATGTGTTTAACTTAAAATAAGCTACTTAGCCTTTTATGTCAGGTTGAGCGCAGTCGAAACCTATATAAGTTATCGGTCTTAAAACCTTTCGACTGCGCTCAAGGTGACAACCTCCATTAATAGTGGGGTTTATCCTTAATATAGAATTGTTTTTAAATCGAACTCACGTTTTTAAATGAACCAAGAAATGCATATAAAACAATCTAGTCTATTGGAAGCTCCCGTCTTTACGTCTGAAGTATTGGCATGGATTACCAAAAACAACCTTTGGAACATTTGGGTTCCTAAAGCTTATAATGGATTGGAATTATCGCTTACCGAAGGTTTGCAGAAACTTCAAGGCTTGGCAAAAACAGATGGTAGTTTGGGTTGGACAGTAACACTTTGCAGTGGCGCCAACTATTTTATTGGTAATCTACAACCCGAAACCCGCTCCGAAATTTTTTTATCACCAAAAAAAAGCGTGTGTTTTGGAGGGAGTGGTGGTGTTTTTGGAACGGCGGAACAACAGGGCGATACTTACAGTATTTCCGGGGAATGGCATTATGCCACGGGTGCCCCTTACCTCACCCATTTTACATTGAATGCCAAAATTATAGCCGATGGTGATGTTGTGCTGAATGACGATGGTACCCCATTAGTGTATTCCTTTGTGATTCCAAAAGAAGCGGTTAGTATTATAGAAAACCGGGGCGCCATGGGCTTAAAGGCAACGGCAACCCATTCGTTTCAGGTCAACTCTGCTGTGGTTTCCTCTAAATATGCCTTTGTTTACAATACCTTTTATTTACCACAGCCTATTTTTAAGATTCCTTTTTCGGTGTTTGCCGACCTCACACTTTGGGTGAATTATTTAGGTATGGCAGAACATTATCTGGAAGAAGCCGCCACAATTTTAGAGCACGAAACATTAGAACCGTTTTATTCTGTACTCCTTAAAACCAACCAACAACTTTATAAATTTGCCGAACACATTGAATTACTCACCACTAGCGACACAGTAATTACTGAAGCATATATTGAAACCATACACGCAACAGCTTCGGCTTCGGTTAAAGAAATTTCTAAGGCTATTTTAAATATCTATCCCCTTTTGGGTGTTAAGGCTTGTAGTGATCAGCACGTTTTAAATAGAATATTTAGGGATTATTTTACGGCAACGCAACACCATAATTTTTCTGGAAGATAGAAACTACTTTTGTTTAAATATAAAATTGAGGGATTGTTTTTTTTACCTGATTACTGTTCAAAGTTACCTATTTGTATTATACCTTTCTTTTATATTGCTAGGAAGTCGCAAACTTCTCAGGGCCTGGCGGCGGCTCTTTTGTCTTTCGGTCAGTTTAATTAATGATTGTCCTGAATGTCAAGTTTACTCTCGGTGTCGTTACTTTTTTAGTTGGTGGAAGTCTGTGTAACCAATGTGTTTGGGTTATGTCTTTCATTACTAAAAGGCTTCCGTGTTCTAAAATCAATTCTACTTTTTCTTTGGTCTGTTTGTGTTTGAAAGCAAATTTCCGTTCTGCCCCGAAACTTAGTGAGCCGATTGCTCCGTCTTTTTTCAAGTCTGTTTCTCCGTCACTGTGCCACGCCATTCCTTCTTCTCCGTTGTGATACAAGTTGAGCAAACAGGAATTAAACGTTTCGCCTGTTTCTTTTTCTATCAATGTTTTCAAGTCCAATAATTCCTTTGTCCACGACAAGGCATATTTTGTTGTGTTGGAATACGTGTATTCAAAAGGTTTCTCGCCATACCACGCTACTTTGCGTTTGGTAATGATTTTCTTTCCGAAGATAATCGCTTCGTCATTTCGCCATTCAATCGTTTCCAATAGTTTGTTCAGATAAAAGTCTGCTTGTTCTGTCGTCAAAAGTTTTCCATAATAATTGACCGTTCCGTCTTGTGGCAACCAATTTTTTGCTTTGTCCGTGATGTCGTCAAATAGTTTCATGCTTCCATTTCTGATATTTTTGTTTCATACAATGTCCGCAAGGGCGGAAACTGTTTGTGATGGCTTCTTTTTCCGTCAGAAAGAAAACCCTGTTTTCCCGTTTCATTTTCTTGCCCGATGTACAAGACAAAGTTCCGTAAATTTTCAATTTATTATTACCTCCAAAACTAATTTTCTGCTGTTTGATTTCACTCCGTAAATCGTCATCTGAAATTTCGCTATGCTGTATCATTCTAACTTAACGCATCGTGAAAAATAATTCCCAACGTGTAGCGTTCTCCGCTTTTAACTTCGCTAACACCGTGTTTCATTTTCACCCGATAATAACCTTTTGTTCCTTTTTCGGGTTTGAAGTTGGTTGTAAAAATCAGCATATCGCCTTTCTTTGGTTTCAATACAATCGCTTTGGATTGTGCCCTTGGAATTTGCTGTGTCAATATAAATTCTCCGCCTGTAAAATCTTTGTCGGGTTCGTTCAGAAACAAAACGGTTTGAATGGGAAAATAAACATCGCCGTATAAATCCTGATGCAATGTATTGAAACCACCTTTGCCATATTTCAAAATCAAAACAGTTGCTTTTTGCTGATTGTTGGCGTGGCATTGTTGCAATAATTCTACGTGTTCCAAAGGAAATTGTTTGTCAATATTCAACGCTTTAAACCACATATTGGCAATAGGAGCAAGTTTCGGATAGATGGCTGTCCTTATTCGTTGAATACTATCGGGCAACGGATAATTGAAATATTTGTATTCGCCCAACCCAAAACGGTAGCGTTCCATTACTACCGTTTTCCTGTAAGACGTTGGGTTGTTATATGCTGCTTTCAATGCTTCACATTGTTGGTCTGACAACATATTGGGAAGCACGGCAAAACCGTTTTGGTGCATGTCATCAGTAATAACATTCCAATCTATTGCGTTTATTTTTTCCATTTTAAAAAGCAGCAATTTTTAAAAAAATATCACACAATTCTTTGGACTGGCTAAAGAATGGTGAATGACTTGTATGCATCTGGTACACTTTTTCGCAAGGTGTTTCTTCTAACATTTTTTGTTGTATAAAAGGCGTTACAGCATGGTCTATGCCGCGAGCCGTGAATTAAAATAAATGTTTATTTTTTAGATTTTAAATTTGATACAAAGTTCTTGTGCCTGCATCCATTTCAAAACCCGAATCTTGCTACATTTCCAACATGTCGGTTTTTGCACTTTCCCAACCAATGATGGCGGTTTTCCGTGTGTTGCCCCACATATAACCGCCAATGTTCCCCGATGATTGAATAACCCGATGACAAGGAATAAGAAATGCGACAGGATTGCTTCCGATAGCCGTTCCAACGGCCCTGGAAGCGTTTGCGTTGCCAATTTGTCCAGCAATAGTGCCGTAAGTAGAAAGTTGCCCCATTGGGATTTTCAAAAGTGTTTCCCAAACTTTCAGTTGAAAATTTGTGCCTTTTAAATGCAATTTTATTTCGGGTAATTTGCTCCATTCGTTTTGAAAAATGAATAACGCATGTTGCTGTATCAAATCCAATGTCCTTTGGAACATGGCATTGGGAAATTTTTGCTTTAAACCGTTTAATGCATGGCTTTCGTCATCGTCAAACGCCATATAGCAAACACCTTTTTGCGTAGAAGCAACAATCAGGTTTCCAAAAGGACTTTCTGCAAAACTGTAATTGACGGAAAGATTTTTTCCACCGTTTTTGTATTCGGCTGGTGTCATTCCCTCAATGTTGATAAAAAGGTCGTGCAATCGTCCCGTACCTGAAAGTCCTGTTTCAAAAGCGGTGTCAAAAAGTGTAGCTTGTTGGTCGGTCAATAATTTTTTGGCGTGTTCAATGCTAATGTATTGCAAAAACTTTTTGGGTGTCGTTCCTGCCCATTCGCTAAACAAACGCTGAAAATGAAACGGACTTAAATGCACTTGCTCCGCAATTTCGTCAAGGTTAGGTTGTTCTTTGAAGTTGGCTTTTATGTACGCTATTGCTTCTGCAATTCTATGATAATTGATTTGTTGTTGCTCGTTCATTGTTCTGAATTTATGTCGCAAATGTCAGAACTAAATCGCTGTTATAAAATCCGAAACTTGCTGAATTATGTCTGTCGGGTGATGTTAGTATGGGAGTTGGTCAGAGTTGGCTATACCCTATAGGGTTGTGCTTTTTTAATTACTTCTGATAATATCATCTTCATTAAAGTAAATACCATCCTTTCCAGCAGAAATTAATTTGTAATTTAAAGAGTCCATTAATTCGTACTTATAAGGATTTTTCCAACTATCTGCTTTCCAACTTCCCCAAATTGGTTTTTGTCCGATGAATGATTCGAAGTTCTTTGGGTATACTTCATAATTACTTTTATAAAGTTCCAATTCAGTTGAGATTTCATTCATTTCTGCTTTTGTCCTATCCTCGTTGATATATTCATTAGAAATGAATTCTGCTCCTTTAAAAAGTCCAGTTGTAAAAAGGGTCAAAGTCAAAGGAAACAAAACAACTACTATGAGTAGACTAAATGCAAGGGATCTTGTTGCTGATTTTTTTCCATCACGATTCTCAATTTTGTCGTATATATCGAAAATAGCCCAAATCATAAAAATTATATGCGGTGCCCATATGGGAACAAGGTCTAGGAAGCCAACCTTTATAACTAAATAGGTCAGAACACTATTAGACAAGAAAATGACACCTCCTTTTTTAAAGTCTTTCAAGAGAAACTGTCCAACTCCTGGCAAAAAGAAAGAAATAATAAAAGGTAAAAGACTATTCATGAATGATTGGTTTACATAGTGCCTGACAACCATACAACCACAACAAACAGCAACACAATTATAGTTATACGATTTACGTATGCAATATATTACTTTTTAATAAGGTATTTAAAAATAAAAAAACGACACCTTATTGTAAAATGTAGTTT
>LLBY010018582.1_pt4 | contig 18387 bp, 37 predicted proteins | sample 1489401 | NCBI WGS metagenome assembly LLBY01 (sample SAMN04092656, study PRJNA295927) | soil metagenome | biome: Soil prokaryotic community; feature: Bulk soil; isolation source: soil from tomato rhizosphere | host: tomato cultivar Hawaii 7996 | place: South Korea | collected 2011-11-01 | reverse complement strand
CTCCTAAGTAATAGGACATTGGCGTTCTATTTTTTCGTCCGTTACGGGAACCCGCTGCGCTTTATTTGGCCACCTTTTGAAAATCCATTCGAGTTTTAGTGCGATGCGGCTACCCCAGTTTCGAACAAATCTTCGAAAATGACCAGATTTTCCAATTTTGCATGGAATTTGGCGATGTCTTGTCATTTGCAAGCTTGGAAGACAGTCTCAAGCTCGATCTGACCTCTATAGGCCTGTCTATGTCCTCTCTAGAGGGCCTATATCAAGCTTCACTCAATAGGCCTGTCTCATGACACTCTCTGTCTCGACTCAATGACAGACACACTCAATAGGCCTGTCTCTGAGCTACCTCTCTAGAGGGGCCTATACAGGCCCTCTATATGGCCCTCCCAGGGGGCCTCTATACAGGCCTGTCTGAGGGGGTCTCTCAGGGGGCTATATGTGGGCCTGTCTATATCGGTCCTACAGAACCGCCCTCAAAAGGGCCTACATGCCAGAAATGGCCCTCAAAAAGGGCCTATTTCGGGGATTCCAGGGCCTAGGTGCCCCTCTAAGGGCCTAATGCCCATTTCCAGGTGTCCTCACTAGGGCATGTTCCAAATAGGCCGTTAAACAGCCTCTTAGGGCCTCTAGAGATTTCGGATGACTCGACACTGACCATACGGCCTGATATGCGGCCACCTCAGAAACAAAGGTCTAGCCGCATCTCCCGGGAACGCGAAATACCCTAGCCGCATAGCGACCAGGGCATCCGCATCGCCGCATATCAGCGACGGATCAGAAATTCCCGCTTTCGGGGTTCGGGGATGACGGCGAGGTCATCCGGCAGGTAACTACGGCGCGAGGTGTCGGCGCCGTGAATCTCGACCGTGATCGGCGCGATTTCGCCCGCGTCAGTCGACGTCACGGTGGCGCCCCAACCGGCGAACGTACCGGCGAGGATCTTCACCCGCGTCCCGGGGTTCCAGACACTGGCCATCACTCCACCCCCTTGGAGAGAACGACGGTGTACGTGACCTTGACCAGATCGGCAGGCGACGCGTGATCGTAGCGGATGTGCTCGATCAGGGTCTGCATGAGCTGTGTGTCGGTCTCCGAACCGTCGTTCTCGACGTAGGTGTCACGCCCACAGGCGTTGCACTCGTACGTGCCCTTACCGGCGACACGCACGGTCTCTTCGGCCAGGGTGTAGGTGGTCTTGACCTTGACATCCGGCATTTCGACTCCTTTAGGGGCGTTTCCCCTCTAGAAGACAGTATGCCAGCTCGATATCAAGACGTCAAGCGATTTGCCGACTTGATTCTGCGATATGCCCGCGTGATCGATTCGGTACGTGCAGTGGGGAATGAATCCGGCGTGATGTATCCGTAGCGCACGAGCTTGGAGCGAATGGCACTGTGCGTCACGCCTAGTAGCTGCGCGAGATGGTAGTAAGTCACGCCCTCGGCGTCGTGAGCTTGCCACAGTAGGCGTGCGTACTCTTCGGCCTCTTCCCGATACTTGGGGGAGTTGCCAGCGACTTTTCGCGCATAGGGCTGTAGCTCACGTAGCCGTTCCAATGTGGCAGGGTCCGGTTCCACTTGCACCCGGGGGTTCGGGACTCTCTCGGGCACTACCGGAGGGGTAGGCAGGGGTGCGCTGTCCTCTAGCACGCCTAGCGGCCATTCAGCGGCCACAATCTGACGCACTCGCTCACGAGACACACCGGCCACGTCTGCCAGGCTTTGCAGGGTCCAGCCACGGTTTCTGAGGGCTTGCATATAGACGTTCCGGTCATCCTGACCGAGAATATCGAAATGGTCGACTACCTCAACCGGGAGGGTTAGATTCTTTTGCTGTAACTTCATACTCCAATCTTGCAATGCTAGGGGCAATAGCGCAAACGAAAACCCCCTGACGGTGAGTCAGGGGGTTCGTGAGGATCAGAACTCGACGCGGAGCCCGGCTTGCCAGGCGTCCTCTTCGATCCAGGCGTTCATGTCTCGATCAGTGAGCTTTGCGCCCTCCACCAGCTCGGGGACAGTCATTCCGTATCCCGGACGAAAAACGGTGTAGGTCTTGTCGGCCAGCTTGTACGTTGCCACGCGGTCATCGACGCGGAGCGGGAGGTCTGCGACCGTGATGATCGTGAGGCCGGAGGGGGCGGAAACAGTGCGAGACATTTTGTCTCTCCTTTCGTCGTTACCTCAACCTTACCAGGTCCAGGGCAAAAAGAAAACCCCCGATTTCTCGGGGGCTCTCTTTCAGCTTACGGCTTGGCTTTCCAGCACCCGTGCCGGTCCGACCACTCGATCAGCGTGTCGGGTTCGATTCCCAGCGCGAGGATTTCGGCCTTGACCTCGTCCCGCTGGCGCTCGGCCCGGTGGATCGACTCGACGGGACCATCCGACATCGTGGCGGCGTAGACGTTGTTCTTGGACGACGCGAGCTGGCGGGCGAGGGTGTCAATCTGAGCGGACATTTTGTCCCCTTTCGGTTTCGTTACTCAGAGCTTACCAGGTCTCAGACAAAAAGCAAAACCCCCTGAGAATAAATCTCAGAGGGTGTGCTTTCCGGGATTACTCACCGGATGAAAAGTCCTGGAACCCCTGATCCTCGTACCACTTGACGGCGTCCTCGTAGGTGTCCACGTGCTTGTAGCTCACTTGACCTACCGCGGTGTGGTAGTGCTCGATCACGAACCCGTCCGGGGTCTTGAACGTGTTCGCCTCGTGCGAGCACTCTTCGTCCTCGGGGCTCTCGAACCGGAGCCAGACATCCAGGGGCTTACGAATGGTGTCCATGATTCCCTACTCTCACCCCGGCGTTTCCGGGCTTGAAACCATTCTCTCGCGTCTAGATCAAAGTGTCAAGCCACAATTTCCACGTTGCCGTCATTGTCGAATAGTTCATCCAGCACTCGACGTAGCTCGGCGTCGTCAGGCAGTCCGGCATCCTTACGAAACGCAGTAAACGATTCTTCCGTGCCCTCACGCCAGAATCCGTCACGGTCCCTATACACCTCACCATATCCACGCTCAGCTAGTCTGCGCTGTACGTGATGCACGCTCAGTGACTTACCGCCGTCTATGCCTAGCTTGGAGATGTGTACGGGGTCTTGCACGCCCTTGCCTACGACGGCGTAGCGTGATTTCGGAGCACTCGGCTTTTCCACTTTTGCAGGCTTGCCCTTGGGCAGCTCTGTCTTCTCTGTATCTGTCATGCCCTCAGGATACACAAAACCGGCCTACTTGATTTGAGTAGACCGGTGAGTGGTTAGGCTTACGGCTTGCAGATGGTGTGTCCGAAAAGCCCGAACGCACAGTCAGGAATGGCAAGAAACAATCCGGCAGCGGCCACGATCGTGCACCCGATGAGTAGGATCATTGCGATCGATCCGACAAAGCGTTCCATGGTCCCTATCCCTCTCGGTTGGGTATCTCCCTGCCCGATAGATCAATTAAACCATGGCCGATTTAAATCTGTCAAGCCAAAAGGGCGAGCACTAATGCGAGGCCTAGCACGGCCACAACCACAACCCACGACGTGCCCAGAACGGCGAGCGCTACGGCAGCCACAGCGGCTACTAGGGCAGCTACAGCCAACCAGACGATACTACGAAACCATGCTCTAATCCTGCGCATGTTCACTCCCTCGAATAGTTACCAACGGCGGACGCACCACGCCCAGTAACGGCCCTAGGTGCTTTTTGGCCAGTCTACGTTCCAATATTGCATATGCAATGAAAGCCAGCGTGCCAATGGCCGCTATCGCATAAAAAGCGACGCGGCCAGTGACGGTGTGAGTTTCTGTCATCTATCCAGAATACACCTACAGGCTGTAGCCGTAAAACAGAACGGCCAGCGCGGCGATGCTCAGCGCGGTAACAACCACGTAACCGGCTACTCGCGCCCAACGGATACGAATTTTCATGGTCTTTCCTTTCGTTGCCTCTAGCTTACCCTAGAACGGTTGTTCAGCCAGCCATTCAAGGTAGGCGTGTCGCTCAGCCTGACGCTCAGCACGGCAGCGTGCGCGCCATTCTGTGATGGTCACGCGCTCGACGAAGTACTCGTCAAACCATTCACGTAGCTCAGTGGTCACGTGGCGGCGTAGCACGTGCCACGGCCCGGTCATGACGCGCTCGAAGTCTCCCGAACCGGTCCAGCTTTCCAGCCAGTACTGCGCGCCGAATCCAGCGTGTTCGAGAAACTCAGCCTCGACTCGCGCAACGTAGCCTAGCCACGTCTCGACGTCCGGATCGGAAATTCGCATACATGAATCTTACCATGTCACGCAGACAAAACGAAACCCTGCCGGGGAGTAGTCCGGCAGGGGTCCGTTACAGCGTGCGAGCGGATGCTCAGATGTAGTCGAAGATGTCGCCGTCCCCGATGATGTCCTCCAGCGCGGCGAGGTCGCCGCGGTCCAACGCGTCCTCGAAGTCCTCGCGCTTGTCGCGGGTCGGCTCGATGATGTCCGGCTTGCCCTGCACGGGCGCGAACTGCTTCGTGAGCCTGTCGTAGCGGACGTTCAGGGTGATGCCCTCGGCGTCGACCTCGCGCTTCGAGACGGCCCGTCCGTCCGACCCGGAGAAGAAGTCCTGGATGATGAAGTCCTGCCCCTTGTCGTAGGCCTCCTGGACCTCAGCCTTCGACTTGTAGTCGCGACCGTAGGCCGGGATGACGGTGAGGGAAGTGCCAGCCATGATGTGCCCCTTTCAGGCGGTTGTTTTCGTTATCTCAACCCTACCAGGTTCGACCCTCAGTGTCTAGTCGAAATCAGAAATTGCTCGACCTTTTGCAGCCTGGCGCGAACGTGCACGCTTCGTGCGCTTGTCTTTGTGCGGCTCGACTGCGCTCGACGCGCGCTTGTCTGCCATGGCCCGAGAGAATTCAGGGTTCGGCAGTGGTTTGTGTTTCCGTTCCATTTTTGCAATCACCTCATTTTCGTACACTGGCGAATCCCCCGCCTGGCAACTCACAGACGGGGGACTCGGTTGGATGTGACCAGTGTATCAGCCCTTCCGGAGCTGTACCACAGGGGAGAACTTGGACGCCTTCTCGAACGCGCGAGGGGCGAGCTTCTTGACGACGGCGGCATCCAGTGTCAGCCGGTCGAACTTGACGCGGTTGATCACGCGCTGTCCGGCGATCGTCGCGGCCTCGGCTCCGGCTTCGTCCAGCACAGGGTGGAGGATGCGCTCGGCGGCTTCCTTCGCCTCAGTCGCGGCGTCGATAGCGGCCTTCGCGGCCACCCACGCGTTGTACGCGGCGAGCACGTCGGCCCCGGCCAGCTCGACCGAAACCTTCGGAGTCTTCTTCTCAGCCATTGTCTTACCTTTCGTCTGGGGAGGGTTCCCCTCGGTTGAATGCTTCAACCCTATCGAACGGATGTCAACTCGTCAAGCCCTAGTTTCCGACGTTACCTAACTGTTACATTCACACAGAAACCGATCCACTTCCAATTCTGCAAGGGCAAAAGAAATCCCCCGGCTAGCGGGGGACTCTCTCACGCGCGAGGATCGAATGCGCCTTCGGACCAGTAGCGCTGTCGCCACGTCACCCACGTGACCGCCTGTACCTGCGCGGGCGTGGCATCCTGCACACGCTCGGCGGCGCGGACGTAGGCACTAGCCACGAACGCGTAGCGCTTAGGCGTGAGCTTCGGCAACTCGTCACGGGTGAGGTACGCGAGTGCGTAGGCGTGGCGATCGATGCACACACCCTCGGTCCCGCCCGAGATGATGGAACGGAAAAAGTTGACAGTCTTCGGAGCGTTCAACGTCTCCACGACGTCAGCACCGTTCCAAATGTCGCGAGCCTTCCCCAGCCCCAGCCCGAGGTAGCCACGATCCAGCGTACCGCCCGACGCGACGAAACGACGCGCGAGGTTGAGGTTCGCGCCGTAGGAATTCTGGGGGGAGAGCGCGGCGATGATGCCCGCGACACGCTCAGTCGAGAGCCCCCACGCGTCGGCGATGTCTTCGGAGATACCGAGAGCATCCGAGTACCAGTTGAGCCCGGCCTCGATCTGCGCCTCGGTCGACGACCGGTAGACCGAGAGAATCCGGCGAACCAGGGGAGTGAGCGAATCAGCCATGTCTCACAAATCCTTTCAGTCGGCGTTTCCGACCTACAGATATCTTCTCACACACCTAAGGCTAATGTCAACTCGTGCCTTTGAAATTTGCTCAGTAACTAAACACGTTACAGTCCAGCTTACGTTCCAATTTTGCAGACAACGAAAATCCCCCGGCGATAACCGGGGGACTTCGTTTTTACTTCATGAGAACGACACCCTGCATGCCTCGCCAGCTTCCCAGCCTGCCACGAGTCGCATGGCCTCGGACGCTCGGGACATATTGTGCTCGGTTGCCTCGGGAACCTTTCGATCGGCCAGGCCTCGGCGGTAGCTGTCCAGGATGTTGGCCTCGCGTTCCAGCAACTCTCGATGCTGTGCACGGTCGGCCTCGATCGCGGCGATGATCTGCGCCTCGATGTACTCGACCGAGCACTCGACGACGTCGCCACGCTCTCCGTCGTCCTGGGAGCCCTCAGCGATCGTGAACGCGGCCATCTGCGAGGATGCAAGCTCGGCGGGAGTCTTCACGTCACACCTCCGACAGGAAACCGCGGACGGACGGGTGGGCTGCGGAGACGGACACGGCGTGCCAGTCGCGCTTGTCGGCGTAGAACTTGACCGCCTCGGCGATCGAACGGTGCCGGTAGCCGATGACCACCAGATCGTCGGTGTACGCGAGGAATTCACCCTCGGTACCAGCCGGGGCGACGTTGACGATCGCCTCGGTCTCACGGGTCTCGGCGTTGACGAACGTGACGCGCGTCTCGTCCTTGTCCTTGGTCTGGATCGCGAAAACCTTCATGGTTCTTTTCCTTTGGTTGTGGAGGGCGTTTCCCTCGCGTTATTGATACTCTACCAGGTTTGGCTAGAGTTGCAAGCCCTGAGCGTCAGCGCGTCCAGGAAATTCAAGCCAGCGTCCCAAAGCTCGACGATGAGTGTACATGACCTCACCCTCGACGCCAGGGAACTTCACCCACGCCGCGCCGCCTGTGCCCTTTGCCGTGCGCGTAACGACACCTACGCCCCGGGTCACGTCCTCGACATTCTCACCCTTGACGGGTGCCTCGATCGGCGTGACTGCGCCTGTCCGGACCGCCATATCAGAAGATACGGAAACGGAACGACGCGAGCCCGGCCTGCGAGGACGACTCGTCAGTCTCGGGGGCGGTGGCAACCTGCGAGGTGATGCCGGGGACTGAGGTGATGATCTGGTTTGTCATGTGTCTATCTTCCCACACCCTGCGCCTAAATGCAAATCGTTCTTTTTGAGACGTGCAGGGATTCTTTTCCATTTTTGCAGGTGCGCTTAAATGAAAAAACGGGCCGAACCTCTTAAAGATTCGACCCGTTTTTCGCTCAGCTCACAGGAACTTTGCCCGCGTCGCCCATTCGAGCAACTCGTTGAAGACGCCCGCGCTGGCGATGTTGGACTTGATCTGCCCGTGGCGCTCTCCCAGTGCTCGCGCGCTGTATCGATCGATGCCCTGACCGACGTAGGTGTTGACCGGGGGCTCGTCGCCCTGGTTGTAGTCGATGACCATACGGATCATCCGAGTGCCGACCCAGATTCGGTTGATCGACGTCACGAGGGCCTTCCGGTCCTTGTTGTGCGAGGTGGTGACTTCGAGCGCGGGGCGGAACGTCTCGCCGTTGTCATCCTTTGCGAACTCGTCGCCCTCGATGAGGAACCGCGTGGTGAGGCGACGCTCTCCGGAGGTCTCAGTGATCGTGTGCTGAATGCTCATGTCAGATCCTTTCGTTGGGGTTTCTGTCTGACAAGTCAATTATCCCATGTCGTCTATTCAAAAGTCAAGCTAAACGCAAAAATCCCCTAGATCCTTTTAGACCTAGGGGATTCTGCGAGCCGACGTCAGTTGGCCTCGGCGTACGCGGCGAGCACGTTGGCGGCGATGCGTCCGCGCTTTCCCGCGACCTCGGGGAAGCCGTTCTTCGCGGCCCACGTGCGGATGTCCTGCTTCGACGCGACCGGCTTGCCCTTGACCTCGCGGACGGTGATCGTCACGCCCTTGGCCTCGACCTTGCCCGACTCGGGGATCGTGACGTCGCCGGAGAGCGCGCGCCGGACGGCGTTCTGAACCGACTTCGAGTCGAACTCGTCGGCGTGGATCGTGAGGGTGATCTTGTTGGTCATGATGTCTTTCGCTTTCTGCCTCTCGGCGGTTTGTGGTGTGGGCTTTTGCCCTTGTACTGAAAGCATATTGGATGACTTCCAGTTGTGTCAAGCTTTTTCTTGAACTTTTTTCAATCCCGTTCCGCGAGGAACGTGTGGTAGTCGCCAGCCAACGTCTCCCAGACGTCGTGCGCGGCGGCGTAGAGCGCTGCGCTCGCGTGGTCGATGTCGTCGGTGCTGCGTCCAGTCACGTCGCGGAACGTGACAAATAGCTTCGTGGCGTCCAGCTCGGCGATCATTTCGTCGAGCCACATGCCAGCGTCTTCGTTGACCGCGACGCTCGCGTCAAAGTTGGGCACCTCAGCCCGGTACGCCTCGAAGCACTCGCTCACTCGCTCAGCGAACGCGAGACGTCCCTTTGTGGGGTGCTCGGTGACCAGGACCTCAGGGGCCGGAGTTGTGTATTCCATGGTGTCAGCTTACCCGACATTCTTGTCGGTGTCAACCTTTTCTTGCCACTCGAATCGGCAATCGACACACTTCCAATTTTGCACGGTAAACGTCGAAGAAGTCTGCACAGCACGGTAGTGCTGGCAGACTGTCCTCGGCGTGCCGTCCTTACGCGGCACCGTTCTCCACGTCCGCGACCGAGCGCGCGTACTCATCGAGCGTGACCATCTTCGGTCCGGCGATGTAGTCACGCAGGATCTTATTCTGCGAATCGGCATTCCAGCCCTGCGCCTGCGCGACCTCATCGAACGTCTTCGGCATCTCGTTGGGGAACAGGGTTGTCCAGACGTCACCGCGTGTGATGTCCCAATCGCCATCCGGGTTGGGGTAGCTGAACGTCGACATGAGAAGATCGAGCATGCCACGCGCATAGGTGTGTTCGATTTCACCTCCGCGCACAATCTCGACCGGTGTCGGGATGTCGGCGCCGTCCCACCAGCTCCGGAGCGCTTCCTCGGCGTCGGAACGGAACGCTGCGGGTCCGTCACTCGATGTGATCTTGACGTTCTCCGGCTGGATCGTCCCCTCGAAGTGTTCCCCTCGCGGGTGGTTCAGGATCTTCAGAAATGCCTCGAAGTCCTGCTCATCCGGGTTGTCGATGTCGATGATGATGGAGGCCATTGGGACCGCCCCTTTCTGTCGTTGCTTGAATTCTACTCGCTGCGGATCTTCCGCGTCAAGTCCGAAACGGCAGTCTCGGCCTGTTCCAGCATGATCTGTAGGTTGCCCACCGAAACTCATAAAACAAAAATATACTTTCCTTTACTAAAACCCTACCTTCCCTACGTAACCGCATGCCAAAACCCCAGGTCGGAACCCTATTTTCCAATTCTGCAAGGGCGGTAGGGAACAAGTAAAGGAAAGTAGGCACAGAAAAAGCCTCTCTTTCAAGAGGCCTTGACTGTATAACGTCACCGCACGTACAGGTACGCTCCGTACGGATCGGCGGCATCGACCGCGGCCCAGAAACCCTCGGGAGTGCTGAGGTTGAACTGTGACTGAAGCTCGCCGGTCGAGATTCGAGCCGGAGCCTTCCACCCTGCGGCTTTCACCAGCTTACCGGTCGAGCGCTCCACGAACGCGTGCACGGACCGATCCTTGCCGTCACGGACTCGCGTGATACGGTCGAACTTCTGACCCTCGGTGTAGCCGTACTCCTCGTCCCAGGGATTCTCGACCGGGAATTTGGCGTTGAGCGCTTCCGCATACGCCTTGGCCGTGCCGACCGGGAGGCCCCAGTCATCTACGGTGTCCTGAACAGTTGCAGTAGCCATTTTGGCCGTCCTTTCTCGTTGACATCCACTTTACAGCACGAAACCCTCTGCGTCAATAGTATCGGCAGAGGGTTTCGCGGTACAGCATCAATTTAGGAATCAATCAAATTTAGGGGGCACTACAGGTGCTGGCTAGGGCGGTGAGCGAGTCATCTCGCGTCCTTTCGTCACAGCGCGGATTCCAGTTCCGTGAGAACCCGAACCTCGTCGGTCCAGTCGTTGCTCTTGTCCTCGGCCAGGAACTCGATGATCTGAGACAGCTCGGCAGTGAACTGTGCCTGACGCTGTGCCCGATCCGCTTCGATGGCCTTGACCAGCGCGGTATAGACGTCGACATCAGTGACCTCGGTGACGTCACACGTGCCCGTACCCTCGGGGTCGAAGACCTCGTCCATGATGTCCTGGGCGAGTTGCTCGGAACTCTTGATCGCCATTTCTGGCTCCTTTCGTCGTTGAATCCGACTTTACCGGTCCAATTCGGTTTTGTCAACCAGGATCAGCCGCGTGTTGTTGCCCTCTTTCACCAAATCGACCTCCAGCAGGTAGCCGTCCTTGCGCAACCAGGCCTTCCCTTCGTCCAGATCGAGGGCGGAGACCATGTAGCCCGCCTCGAACGTCAGAGAGTGATTCGTGTCCTTCTCCGCGAGCGCGGCACTCAGGGAAATCGTCAGCAGGGAAATGACCGTACCCACCAGCCCAAACGCAGTGATGTAGGACCGTAACGACAGGTCCGTCTTCGGGTTGCGGATGTCGAAAATCGCCCCAACAAACACGGCCAGCGGCGCGCTGATGAGCACCGTGGTGAGCAAGGACAGCCCCCACACAGGCTCGTGTGTGGGGATGACGCCGATCAGGTCTCCGATTTCCATGATTCGAGCTTACCCTATTCGCCGACTCACCGCAACAAGTAGATCAAAGTGGCGAGACCGATTATGCATCCCGCCGAGACACAGATCCATGCCCGCTTCGACGGATGACCGTCATAGCCGTGGTAGTACGACCCGACCACTACCAGGCCGATAGCGATGATCAGCCCGAAATGGTGGATGGTCACTAGACCAGACCCTCCGCGTACTCTTTCACAAAATGCACCGGAGGGATTTCCATTTTTGCAGCCTGTGAAACCGCACACCACTCCTGGAAGATTGCGGCACGCATCTGTTCCTCGTCCTCCGCGTCTTCCGCGAACAGATACGCGTTGTCGTGCTGGTGATGAAGCTCGTACAGCCTGAGCGTGTGCCACTTCCGCACAACCTTCCGAGTGATTTCAGTCATGCCTCGATCCTACCGGTCAATGGCCGTACGCGCAAGCTCCGCTTTGATCGACCGAATCTGGCTCATCTGCGTGGATGCCGCGAGCACCGCATACGCCGGGTGGTCCTCGCGACCCGACTTGAAAAGCTCCACCATGACCTCGGCACGCAGGGCATCCGCAGCCTGCTTTTCGATCCGCATGAGCAAATCCTGCTTCACCTGGACGCCAGCGAGTATCCGCTTTGTGAACCGGTACGCCTCGGCAACCTTCGTATCACTGACCGTGGCTAGCGTCGTGATGGAGTTCTCGGCAACCTCGTACCGAGACTCGACCGTAAGGTCTTCCGGGCCGTCCGGGTGACGGCACCAGATCTCGATCTCATTGAACCTGTTTCGCTCCGCGAAAGCGCCCACACCGTACGTCATTCCGCTGTCCACGATGAATTCGAGGTGTCGAAGACGGCGCTTCTGTGCCCAGCTCACAGCCGGATCTCCCTTCCCGCGGAGATGTCCCAAATGGCGAGCTGTTCGTATTCCGCACCCGTCTTCAGCGCGAGCGTGAAGTCCGACACCCACATCGACTGATCGATGTATACCGTGCCCGTCTCGGGGTCGGTCCACCGGCCCACAAACTCACCGAGCCCAGCTTCGGACGGATCGAAGTCTCCCTGCGTCATGCCGACCCAGTAGCCGTAACGGTAGATGTCCTCGGTACGCTTCCAGCCCGTGGCCGTCAGCCGGTACGTGCCGTCCTCTTCGGGCAGCTCGGCGACCTCGAAGTCTGCATCCTCGTCGAACGGCGCCTCGAAGTACCGAGCCTCATTCAGCTCCGCAGCTCGGTCCTCGTAGAAGTTCTCGCTCATACCGCAAGCTTACCGTGTCCACGCCTCAATGTCAATTCGTCCCTCTCTGGCAACTTACTTGTTTAATAAACTTAATAAAAACTTTTTTATCAAACTTCTCTACACAGAAAACCGGGCCGGTTCCTATCGGACAGACAGGGAACCGACCCGGCACTCTTCGGTGAGCTTACGCCTCACCGGCCTTGTTGAGTGCGGCCTCCGCAGCATCACCGATCACTCGGGCGTAGTTGCTGAGATCCGAACCCACGTACTTGTGAATAGCGCTCGGGTACTTCTTGACGTAGTCCTCGGCAGGGTCCGCGCCATAGCCCTTGTGGTAGTCGATACCCAGCCAGGCAACCGCCACGCCCGTCTCGGCGCACTTCTTCATGTGAGCATGCGCCGCGGTGCGCTCGGAGGACGTGTAGTGGCCATCCGAGACGACGACCAGGAGTCGGGCACCCGTGCCATCCGTCAAGTTCAGCGCACCGTCCAGAGACCGGAACGCGAGATCGAACCGCTCCGTCGAGTCGTGGGCCGACCGCACCCGCACCTTATCCAGGTGCTCGCCGGGGTACAGCGCCGGGATGACCTGGTTGCCGTAGTAGACCATGGCCGCACGGCCCTGGATGCGACGCACCGCTTCGGACACGATCCACGCGATGCTTGCCATCGGCTGCATGGCACTGGACATCGAACCGCTCACATCCACCATGATACCGACCGTCAGGTTCGGGTCAATGACATGACGACGGCGCACTCGCCGCCACGGCTCCGACTTCACCTGGATGCCCATCGAAGCATACGCCGCGTTCTGGACGACCGCACGAGTCTTCAAGCGGCCCGGGGGCAGTTCGTCCGGCGCGACCGTACGGATGCGATCGTGGTACTTCGCCCGCTCCAAGGCCTCCGCGACACGGTTGGCCTGCACACGCTCCGGACCTGTCGGAGGACGCTCGTCCTCGATGCGACCGTTCGTCGCACCCCAGTAGTCCTGAGTACCGCGACCGTTGGCCTGCTTCTTCTCGTCCTTGCCCTTCTTACCGTCGAAGACTTCCTTCTTCGCCATGGCGTTGGCTTCGCGCTCCTTGCGCTCCTTGCTCCGCTCGGCGTTGGACTCGTCCCAGGCCTCCTGCTGCTCCTGACGTTCGATGTCGCCGTCCGCACCGGCAGACGCAGAGTAGGAGTCCGACTCGATGGCCTCCTTTGCAGCCTGCGCCATGGCCTCCGCCATTGCCTGCTGCTCCTCCTTCGTCATCTGCTCGCCGCGCTCCTCGGCCAGCTCCCGCAGAAGCTTAGCCCATTCTCGGGCGATGTCGTACATCCGATCGCGAGTCTTCTCCTGGTCGACCGTCGTGTAGCTCTGGAACTCCTGCCACAGTTCGGTGAGGCGCGTCAGCAGATCCGCGGGGAGGTTCTTCTCGACGAGATCGCGGATCTTCCGGACGTCATGCTTCTGGAGCACACCGGCATCGACGCGGGCGAGCGCCAGCGCTGCCAGGTTGCCCATGACCTGAACCGCACTCGGTGGCTCGGGAGTCTCACCCGTGACGGGGTCCGGCTCGGGCTCCTTCGACATGTCCTGAAGCACGATGTCGAGAGCACACGCTCGGAGGAACGGCACCAGCTTGGGGTGCACGGTCGTCATCATGCCCTCGGCACGGGTCTCCTCCAGGAGGTGAAGCGCCGCGTTCTCCTCGGGTTCGAGGGTGTCGTGTGCGTGCTTCAGATCCCAGCTCGTGAACCGTGCGTGTGCCGCTTCGTGCAGGATCGCACCGGCTGCCGCAGGGAACTTTCGCTGAACGCTCAGGTCCAGGAAGTCGCCGACGTGCTTCGGCTTGCGCTTCTTGCCGAACGCCGTATCCGTGTTGACCTCGACCTCGGCGGTCCACGGGTTGTAGAGCGCCGTGGGGTTCATGCCGGTCTGGCCCGAGTTGGGTCCGACGTACGCGATGATGTCGTTGCGGTTGGCCCACTGGTTGACCAGCTTACCGACCTGGGCTCCGAATTCGAGCCACTTGACGTCGCTGTCCGTACGGATCTTGACGTTCGGGTCTCCGTGATGTGCTGACACTGATGTCTGCCTTTCTGTCTGTCCTACGTCAAACCTAGCAGCTCACCCCAGAAAGAGCAAGACCCCCTCTGATGACAAAAACAATGAGGGGGCCTTGCGTTCCAATGGCCGAACCGGGCTAGGTGCGGTTGGGGTTCACTGGGAGCGAATCGGCCCCCGGTGGATCTACTCTTCAAACCTAGCACACATCCGCGCAAACACAAAACCCCTGGAGCGCGGTTCCAGGGGCTTTGCGGAGACCGGGTAACGAATCCGTCTCTGTCCACGGGGCGAAAGGAAATAATTCCCCGTGAATGCTATTAAGTTCTTGCTAGGGCGTCGAGAGGCACTGGGCTAAAGGACAACCAACCAGCCGTTGCCGTAACTCTCGATCTTCTGTCGCTGTCCGCGCCCTGTTGTGAGTGCTCGCGAAGTCAGTTCGCGATCTTCGCGGGCATCACCTGCGACCCGATGGAGCGGCTGAACTTGTCGGCCACGACATCACGATCGGACTCCGGCGCAAGCGCCAGGAGGTTGGAGATGGCGAATCCCTCACCGAACACGCGAGCGTTGTCACGGTATCCGAGAAGTTCACGCATCTGCGGTGCCCAGGTGATCTCGCCCTTGCGGACCAGACCGTCCAGGTTCTTCGCCGTCGTGACGATCTCGTCCGGGACACCCAGCTTGCGAGCCAGTGCCCAGTCCGTCGTCATCTCGACGTGCAGGAGGTGCCGCGAGAGCAGAGCCTCCGAGAGCCGCACACCGGGGGCCTTCGGGTTCGTCGCGGAGACGATGAAGAAGCCCGGCTGCGCGACGACCGTACCGAGCGACGGGTTCGCACCGACGTCGATCGTCTTGCGACCGTCCATCAGCGGGTAGACGATCGAGAGCACCTTCGGGTCGATGAGACCGACCTCGTCGATGAAGAGCACCTTGCCCTCGACCATGGCACGAACCAGCGGTCCGTTGTGCCAGGCGTAGCTGCCGTCCGGCATCTGCACCCACTGACCGAGGAAGTCGCCTGCCTCCGTGTCGCCGGAACCGATGAGGGTGATCGCATCGTCACCGTACGCGGCCTCCGTGAGGGCGGTCTTGCCTGTACCCGGCGCGGAGCGCAGGAACACGAACTGGCCGACCTCGCGGGCCTTCCGCATCACGAGCACATCGTGATGGTCACCCCACATCCGGGTGAAGTACTTGTCACCGTTCGGTCGCGGGTACCACTCCTCCGCGTTGGACAGCTCGTCGAGCGCCTTCTGGTCGACGACGACCTTCGCACTGGCCCGCACCGAGATGCGACCCTGGTCGTGGATGAACTTGGCCGCTTCGGCCTGGTAGATGGGTGAACCGTTGAAACCGAACGCTCCGAGGATCGCACCCGCGACATCCGCGGGCACCTTCTTCGGATCGTAGAAGAACGCGGTCTGCTCGCCAGCCTTGTCCGCGGACTTGACGGCCTTGATGATCTCTGCGGCGCTCATGCCGATGCCTCTTCCTCTTCGAGGTACTTGACCGTCTTGGCGATCCGCTGGATCATGCCTTCCGGCGACTTGGACTCAGCCAGGGCGGCGTAGTCCTGTGCGCTCACCTCGACGGCGAGCTTCTGCTCCTTCAGATCCCAGTTCTCCGAGTTGAACGAAGCCTGGAACCACTTCGAGAAGAAGTCCAGCGTGGCGGCTGCCCGCTTCGCCGGATCGGTCTCGGTGGACGCGGAGGGCGTGCGGACGTCCCACGGACGTCGCGGCGACTCCTCGGAGATCTGTCGGGTGAGCAGGTACGCCGGGCGCGTGACGCCCTCGAATTCTGCCTCCGAGACGATGATCATCTGCTGGGTGCCCGTGTTCCGCTTGAACTGGAGGAACAGGGCGACACCCTGCGCCTTCGGGCTGAGGACACTCTCCGGTGTCTTCGGTTTGGTTGCGGCCATGAAGTTCTTGTCCTTTCTCGTGCCGTTGGTTACTACTCTAGAGGGAGAGACTGACGGATGTCAACCCCAAATTTCACTGGACCGTTCGCGTCCACGTAGACAGCATTCCGTTCGATCAATGGCAGTGCGCCATAGCAATACAGACCGGGACGCTCGTCATCCGGGAAAATCACAATGTGAACCGAATCCAGGGTGACCGTGATATCGCCGGTCGAATTGGTATACACATCCGATTCAACGATTTCGTCGGGGAGATCCTTCTTAATCGCGTCAAGGACAGCTTCCGCAGACGACCAGGACGGGAACGCCTCGCGCATGCGGCGGATGTCTCGCCGAAGAAGCCCGCTCATAGCGCCACGATCTGGCAGTTGCCGAACTCGGGTGTGTGCTTGCACGTGTTGTCGAACACGATCAGCTCCTCGGGCGCCTGCATCTGCGCGATGCGCGTGATGATCGTGTGCTCAGCACACATCAGCTCGACGCCCTCGTAGCACACACCGCACACCAGCTTGGCCTTCGCCTCCTGGTCGCAGTCCGTGTAGTCACACGTCGGCTCGCCGGGATCGAAATCGAGGGATTCGAGGATGTCCGTGTCTACGGACTCGTCAACTGCTGGGGACATACAACATTCCTTCCGGGAACTCGTCAGCCAAGTACTTCTCGTACTCACCGTTCTCAGCATACCGCTCCGCAAGGTAATGCGCAAAGCCTTCCGGGAACTCGTCAGGCATGCTTCGAGCGAGACCTCTTCCCACCTGAGCGATCCACTCTTCTTTGCTTAGCTTGTCCACGCTCGATTTTCTCCTTGGTCACGTGATACTGCCCTTTGTGGGCCTCACAGGGATATACCCGAATCCGCTTACTGCGAAGCTGGCCCGTCAGAGCTGACCGTGCGGTGTGCGGAGACGAGTACAGATGCTTGCCGTGTTCATCACAGAGCATGGGTACCTCCGCTGACAGTCTAGATGCCGACGAAACGACCTGTCAAGACACCGAGATAGGCGAGATCCGGGTCTCCGGGTAAGCCAGTCGGCTCTGTTCCGCACATCCGCTGCCACTCTGCATAGGCATGAGCCGTTCCGGCGTCCCACTTTCCCTTCGACAGGCCACGAATCCGTGTTCCGAACACGTATTTGAGCGCTTTTTGGATCTCCGGGACCGCAGGACCGTTCTTCAGATAGTGAACCGCCGTGTGATCGACCGTTGGAGCCTTCCGACGCAGCTTCGGGGTGTGCAAATTGCGCAAACGGATGAATGCGAGCACCTCTGTAGCCCACCGGGACCGCTTATAGACGCCGTCCGCGATGCCGGACACCCTTTTTGACGAATTTGGGGCCGTTTCACCCTCGATTGCGTGGAAAAGACCCTGAGATTTCCAATTTTCCACGCTCGAAACGATACCGATGTGCGGCTGAGCCATGCCAACCAGGTCGGTCGGGAACGTGTAGAGCACCAGATCGCCCTCTTCAGGGGTTTCGACCGTCAAATGAAAGAGTTGAGCGAAGTGCAGAAGGTTGCCGGTGTGAACGAGGGAGACCGGCAAGTCCCATCCCGCCTCCTGGTGCACCACCTGGAGGAACGATCCGGACCAGATTTCCGTGTTGTGCCCGGTTTTGGCGCCGAAATCGTTGGTTCGAAGCGCACGAGAGCGGAATCCGATGTAGGATTCGGCAATTTGCAGGGGCGTACTGATCACGGTACTACTTTACACCGTGGGCGGAACCAACGCAATGGTCTCAACAGGGCCGGTTCCGATTTCTGTGTTTTCAGAAATAAACCGTTCAAGCGCCAGGGACAGACGACTTGCCTCTAGAGCAATTTGGGTAAGACGAATATGTTCGGCTCGGTCATCCGCAAACCGGACGGAGTCGGCGCAGCGCTGGGCGTGTGCAGCTAGCTCGGCTGCAAGATTGGAAATGGAGACTCGCTCAGGCATCGTCCTGTACCTCCTCGGCATTGACCGTCCGTGCTTCCAGCTCGGCCTGACGGTTGGCCTCCTCGATGCGCGCGGCTTGCGCCAGCATCTCCAGCTTCTCGGCAACCAGGTCACGGGCAGAGGAAACCTCGACCTTGCCGGTCACCTCGATTTCCATTCCTGCACGAATACCGCCCATCGCCAGGAACTGCTTAGCGGCATCCGCTCGCACCGGCTCAGACGTGGCGTTCTGCATGAGGTCTTCAAGGACCGCGGCTGCTGCCTCCAGGTTGGAGTGGACGCGGTTGCGGGCTCGGGTCTGCGCGTTCGCGACGAATGTCTCGTCGTTGACGTGCGTAGCGAGGTGGACCTTGCACAGACCGTCGACCTCAGCTCGACCGTCCTGCCACATCAGGCA
>LLBY010004162.1_pt2 | contig 18458 bp, 19 predicted proteins | sample 1489401 | NCBI WGS metagenome assembly LLBY01 (sample SAMN04092656, study PRJNA295927) | soil metagenome | biome: Soil prokaryotic community; feature: Bulk soil; isolation source: soil from tomato rhizosphere | host: tomato cultivar Hawaii 7996 | place: South Korea | collected 2011-11-01 | reverse complement strand
CTCGATGAAGAAGTCGACGCGCGCCATGCCTGCGCAGTCGATGGCTTTGTAGGCCCGCACGGCATACTGACGGATGCATTCACTGATCTCCTCCGGCAGAGGCGCCGGGATGACGAGTCCGGACGTGCCGTCCATGTATTTCGACTCGTACGAATAAAATTCGCGGCTCGGAAGCACCTCACCGCAAACCGAGGCAACCGGATCATCGTTTCCGAGCACGCTCACCTCGATCTCGCGCGCGTTCGTGATTCCTTTTTGGACCAACACACGGCGGTCGAAGGAGGCAGCTTCCATCAGGCCTTCCTGGAGATCAGAGCGGTTGTTGCACTTCGTCACGCCGACGGAGGAACCGAGATTGGCAGGTTTCGTGAACAACGGATAATCGCCAATCTTTTCAGCCTGCTCGATGACAGAAAGCATGTCGCGTTCGATCTCGGCCCGCAGGACGAGCATCATCTCGACGACAGGGATATTGTTGGCGATCATGACATCCTTGAAGACGCCTTTATCCATGCCAACCGAAGAGCCTACCACGCCCGCGCCCACGTACGCTACATCTGCCAGCTCGAACAGACCTTGAATGGTTCCGTCTTCGCCGAATGTCCCGTGCAGGGCCGGGAAGAAGACGTCGATGGCATGTAACGGGTGCTGCGTGACATCCGAGGGATCGGGGGAAAGAATGAAAGAGGAAAGACCACTTAATTTTCCACTTTCGAACTTTCCAATTACATCCTCGCCAATCAGCCACTTGCCTTCGTGTGTGATGCCGATCTGAGTCACTTCATATTTGGCAGGGTCGAGCACAGACAGCAGGGAGCGCGCAGACATCAGCGAGACCTCGTGCTCGCCCGAACGTCCACCGAAAAGTACTGCCACATGAAGTTTATTGTTAGTCATAAGTCTCAAATCTCTAGTCTCTAATTACTACTTACTAATTACTGCTCGCGCTTCGACTGCGGGTCTCGAACTACACTCGCCCTCCGCTCAGCGCGAGGATTCACCACTCACCAATCAGTTCCACTTCCAACTCCAGCTCGACGCCGTGTTTTTCCTTGACGGTCTTCAGCACCAGCTCGATCAGGGCACGGATGTCTGCGGCTTTGGTCGCGCCATGGTTGATGAAGAAGTTCCCATGCACCGGGCTGATCTCCGCGTTGCCGATGCGGGCGCCTTTGAGTCCGGCTGCTTCGATCAGCTTCCCGGCATAATCGCCATTGGGATTCTTGAACATCGAGCCCATGCTGGCGCCGGGCGGCTGGGTTGCCTTACGGTGCGCGCCGAACTGTTCGATGGTGGCGGTCACAGCTTCTTTGGTCGAGTTTTCCAGACGCAGCTCCGCACTCAAAACGATTGCATCCAGCTCGCCGCGTTTGAGGATGCTCGTGCGGTAGCCGTAGTCCATTTGCTCGGCGGTGAAATTCTCACGGCCATTCTCGGTGAGCAGCTCGGCAGAGATCAGGTTGCCGGCCATGTCGCCGCCGAACGCGCCGGCATTGCCATACACAGCACCGCCGATCGTTCCCGGGACCGTAGCAGCCCACTCGAGCCCGGAGAGTCCTTTGGCTGCACATCGGTTGGCGAGGTTGCTGAAGATCACACCCGATTCGGCCGTGACCGTGGGCTGGTCGCCGTTGTGAAAGCGGACCCCCTTCGCCCGATTCAGCACGACCACGCCGCGTACACCCCGGTCGCTGACCAACACGTTCGAGCCGCCGCCGAGGATGATGTATTCGATTTCCTGTTTACGTAACAACTTGATGGTTCGCGCCAGCTCATCGGCAGATTCGGCTGTGATGAGGATATCTGCGGGTCCGCCAATGCGCGCGGAGGTATAGGGCGCCAGAGAGACATTCTCTTTCACGCTATCGCCAAGTTTGGCGTATAGCACGTCAATGGGATGGACAGCGGTAACCATTTTTATTTCACTCTTCTTTTTCACTTAACTTCTCGATCAGTTTTTCAACGTCCTTCTCTGTCGCTTTTTCCTGGTTTACGATATCCTTCTTCTCGTCCTGGTCTGATTCCTGATCGAAGAAAGTAAGAACCATCTTGAGTGGTGGCAGGAAGAAGGTTTCTGTGTGAAGCAGCTTCTTTTCCTGTTTATCAGACATTAAACTCATCTACCTTTCCTTTAATCCTTTCAATACATCGATGCAGACCTGGTCTGCATCGCCGGCCGAGAGCACGATGACCACATCGCCGGGCTGGAGGTTCTTCAGTAAGTACTCCGTCACTTCGGGCAATGTCTTGATGTAACGCGCCGAAAGATGCGGCATGGCACTTACGATCTCGGCGGAGGTGAAATCCTCTACAGGCTCACGCGCGGCATACACTTCGCTGACGATGACTTGATCGGCATCCTTGAAGGCATGGGCGAAGTCGAGGAAGAGCGCCCTGGTGCGAGAATAGGTGTGCGGCTGCCAGACGGCCCAAATGCGGGCGTTGGGAAAGCGTGCCCGCGCCCCGGCCAGCGTCGCCCGGATCTCCGTGGGATGGTGGGCGTAATCGTCGAAGACCTGAATCCCGTTGACCTCGCCACGCAGCTCAAAGCGGCGACTCGTGCCCGTAAACTCCGCCAACGCCAGCGAGGCCTTTTTGCGTGAGAGCCCCAGCACAGCGACAATCGCCAGCACCGCCAGCGCATTACGTACATTATGCTGGCCCGGTACCTGCAGCGAGACTTTGACCGACCCGGTGGTCTTGCTGGTCATGTTAGTAATCGCGGTAAAGTCGAAGCCGCCGCGCCCGTTGGGCTTCGTGTCACGCGCCTGCATCCACAGGGGTGTGTTGATCGTCATATCGCCCTGTACGCCATAGGAGATCACGTTCCTGCCTGCCTTGCGCACATGCGGGATCAGGGCCGCCGCACCCGCGTCCTCCGCGCAGACAATCAGCGTTCCCTCTTCGGGCAGCAGATCCACGAACTGCTCGAAGGCCTGATACATAGCTGCCAGCGTGGGGAAGAAATCGGGATGGTCATGTTCGATGCTCGTCACAACCGCGATCTGTGGCTTGAGGCCCAGGAACATAAGGTCATATTCATCGGCTTCGATCACAAACGTCTTGCCTTTGCCGGCGTGCGCGTTCACGCCCAGGTTATTCACCACGCCGCCGACGATAAAGGATGGATCGCGTCCGAGCTTCGAGAGCACCCAGGCGGCCATGGCACTGGTGGTGGTCTTCCCGTGCGTGCCCGCAATGGCAATGCCTGTCTTATCTTCCATGACGTGCCCGAGGAAATCCGCGCGCTTGTACACGGGGATGCCTGTTCGTTTGGCCGCCTCCACCTCAGGATTGTCCTCTGTGATGGCAGACGAACGCACGACCCAATCCACACCGGTGATGTTGCGGGGATGATGACCCACGTATACCGTCGCACCGGCTTTCCGCACTTCCTCGGCAAAGGGGGTGAGCGCGCGGTCAGAACCGCTCACCGTATATCCGCTCTCTAAAAGGAGGCGGGCGATAGCGGAAAGTCCGCTTCCCCCGATGCCAACGAAATGGACATGTGTCATAGTAGTTATTAGTTCAGTAGTTCCTTAGTTTAGATGTACACCACAAGCACAAACACAAATGCGATGATGATGGCAAAGTAAATGCCGGGTTCGCCGAGCAATTGCGGCGGCATATACAACATCATCTGGTTGACCGTCTGCAACAAAGCCGGGTCCGCAGGCTTGGAGATCACCTCCGGGAAGGGATAGTCGGCAACGTGCAGGTAAAACAGGATGGTCCCGACAACCAGATAGCCATTGAGCGCGCCCATGATCCCGCCGAATAGCGTATCCTGCAAACGCTCACGGACAGCTTTGGAAGCCAGATGCGAAATACTGATCACAGTCTGATAGCCAAAATACACCAGCACGAGCAGGATGATCGTCCGCACCCAGAAGAGCGACTCGTCGGTTTCGGGCAGGTTCTGGGCGATCGGGATATATCTGCGCAGCACATGGTTCAGTCCCAACGCCAGGATCACACTGAAGGAAACCAGGAGTTCCTTGGCCCAGCCCCGCATCCAACCGACAATACCAAAGAGAATTACGAACAGCCAAAAAAGGTAAACAATGCTCATCATGGTGTTACTCTCCAGCCAGCTCCAGCAGTGCACTGGCGATTTTTTCAGCGGCACGCGGATGAGATAATTCAAACATCGCAGCCCGCATCGCCTTCAGCTTGTTCGGGTTATCCAGCAGGACCGTCAGCGTCACAAGCAATTCATCGTTGAGACGATGGTCCTGGAGCAGGATCGCTGCGCCGCGCCGGGCCAGATGATCGGCATTCACCTTCTGGTAGCGCCAGGCATGCGGGTAAGGCACCAGAATCGCGGGCAAGGCAAAGAGTGGGAACTCACCCAGCGAGCTGGCGCCCGCCCGTGAAACGACCAGGTCGGCTGCTGCCAGCGCCGCGCCCATCTCATGCAGGTATGCCATTGCATGGTAGCGGGATGCAAGCTCCACAGGCAACTGCTCGCGCGAGCTTTGCACAAGCTGCCAGTCTTCCTCGCCGGAAAGGTGGATGATCTCGCACCGTTCGAGCAAAGCCTGCAGGTTGTGCAAGACCGCCGTATTGATCGAATGCGCACCTTTGCTGCCACCAAACACCAGCACAACCGGGAAATTGCCCGAGATTCCCAGGTGCTGATGTGCGGTTTGACGATCCCAGAGCGCAAGCTCCGGCCGAATGGGATATCCGGTCTCGTAGACTCGTTTGTTAAAGAACTTTTGCGATTGCTCCGTAGTCACCGCAATCACATCTGTAAAGCGAGCGATGGACTTGATCGCCATGCCCGGCTCGATATCGGGCACATACAGAACGGAAGGAATCGAGCGCCCGGCAAATGCCATGGGGGCAGCCACGTAACCACCGGTAAAGAACAGGACATCGGGTTTGAAGCTGTTGAGAATGCCATACGACGCCAGGACGCCGCGCGCCAACTTGAGAAAATTCCGCGGCAGAACCAGCGGGCTCACACCGTGCACACCGGCAGCGGGGATGGTCTGAAAGGGAATCCCGTGGCGTTTCACCAGAGATTCTTCCATACCACCTTCGCTGCCCACCCACAGCGTCTTCACGTCTGGAACCTTAGACGTGAGTACGGCGTGTACGGCGAGGGCGGGGTACACTCCTCCGCCCGTTCCCCCGGCGCAAATCAACAACCGCACCGAATGACCTCCTCTCGTTTTCTTCCTTCTTGATACTCTCGCTGCTCTGACGGGAGATGTTCAGGATGATGCCAACGGCAGATAAGGTTGAGACCAGGTTCGAGCCGCCTGCGCTGATGAACGGCAGCGCATTCCCGGCAAACGGCATCAGCCCGACCATCACTGCCATGTTGATCAAGGCTTCCATGCCGATCCAGAACGTCACACCGGAGGCGAGCAGGGTGCCCAGCATATCAGGGGCGCGGCGGGCGATGACCAGTCCGCGCCAGACGAGGACCGCATACAGGCTCATGAGCAGGAGCGTGCCGAACAGCCCAAGCTCCTCCGTGACCACGGCGAAAATACTATCCGTGGGGGCGAAAGGCAAACCTGTTAATTTGGTGTCAGCCTGTCCCAGCCCAACCCCGAAGAAGCCGCCTTTGATGACCGCCTCGAACGAGCGCTGGACGTGGTAAGAGGCATTGGTCGGATCCTGCAGACCGGCGACGAAGGATGCCACACGGTCCTGACCCGTAGCACTGAACTGCACGACGACCCAGCCCATAAAAACAGCCAGGATCAGGATAAAGACAATCTGCTTGATATCCGCGCCGGCCAGGAAGAACAGCAATCCGCCGAGGACCAGAACTGTACCGGCCGCGCTCAAATCCGGCTGCAGATAGATGAGACCGCCAATGATACCAAGGATGACGCCCAGGGGAATTAAGCCCAGGCTAATGTCGTGCAGGAAGTCGCGCTTGGCATATAGCCAGACTGCCAGATAGATGATGGAGATGAGCTTGGCAACTTCCGACGGCTGGTAGGAGCCTTCATAGAGGGAGCGGGAGGCACCCAGCCGGATCTCGTTGATGAACAACACGGTGATCAACAGGGCAATCGTCGCCAGCATGGCAAATACCACCACATTGCGCCAGTAGTGATAGTCAAAAAGCGCAAACCCAAAGGCCAGCAAGACGCCTACGCCCAGCCACCTCACCTGGCGGGCAAACATGTACGTCGGCGATCCGAACTCGTTGAAGGAAAAATCGAAGGAAGCCGAATACAACATGATCAAACCGAACACCACCAGGGCGACGACCGCCAGGATCAATGGGATATCCACCCGCGCCAGCCGTCTCACTGGAGAATATTTCATGCGCTCAGTTACGAGAGTGCTTGTACCCATTCTCTAAACCTTTCTCCGCGTTCCGCAAAATCCTTGAATTCATCAAAACTCGTGCCGCCCGGCGATAACAGGACGACATCTCCAGACTCGGAAATTTCCGCCGCTTTGATGACTGCTTCATGCAAGCCATTCACCCGCATAAGTTTGGATCCGTTCTCGCGCAGTCCGAGCGATTGCGCGGTGTTCTCGATTTTTTCGGCCGCTTCACCGAACAGCACCACGTGATCGACACGTTCGCCTGCGAGGCGCATGAGATCCTCCCACGGGAGGTCCTTATCGCGCCCGCCGAGCAGCAGCACGATTGGCTCGTCGAAGGCCCGGATCGCGGCCATGCTCCGCTCCGGAGCCGTGGCGGTGGAGTCGTTATACCAGCGCACCCCGCGCAGCTCACGCACAAGCTCCAGGCGATGTGGCACACCCCGGAACTCCTCCGCGGCTTCAAGCATTGTGTCGAGAGGGAAGCCCGCCGCGTGTCCGATCGCAAATGCAGCCAGCACGTTCGACACGTTCTGATCGCCGCGCAGGCTAATCTTTTCGCGCAGGATCAATGGCAGATAGGCATTCCCATCGCGCAGGTGCAACAAGCCATCGTGTAAGTAGGCCCCGTTCAGGCCTTCTTCCAATTCGTCGAGGCTGAACGTATACAGCTTGCCTCGTACTTTGTTTCGCAAGCTCCATGCAGCCCTATCATCGCGTCCGAGAACAGCGACATCCTTTTTGCTCTGGAAATCGAGGATGCGGGCCTTGGCAGCCGTGTAGGCTTCCATCGTGCCGTGCCGGTCTAGATGGTTCGGCGTGATGTTCAGAATTGCGGCGACGTTTGGCGAGATCGTCATTTGATCCAATTGGAAAGACGAGAGCTCGAGGATCGCGAGGTCGTCAGTTTTCATATTGTCCACGTAGTTGATCAGCGGATCTCCGATGTTGCCGCCGATATAGGCTTTCTCGCCGTAGGCGGCCTTCGCCATGTTTCCAACCAGCGTCGTCGTGGTCGTCTTCCCGGCAGAGCCGGTGATACCAATGGTCTTGCAGGGAACGGCTTCCATGAAGATCTGTGAATCGTTCGAGAGCGGGATGCCGCGTTCGACGGCTTCTGCTACGATCGGCAGTGTGAGCGGAACGCCGCCCGAGAGGCAGAGTACATCCGTGGAATCCAGTAGCTCCAGCGGATGCCCACCGAGAGCCCAATCAATTGGATATTCGGCCAGTGACTGGCGCGCCATATGCAGATCTGCTTCACTGCGCATATCACTCAAGGTGACCCGCGCCCCGTGCAGCGACAACCAGCGCGCCAACGCCAACCCCTGACGGGCCGCGCCGAGAATAAGGACACGCTTGCCATTCCAATCGTTCATTGCCACGCCACCGCCAATCCGATACCGACCATCGCTGCCAGCAAGCCAATCAGCCAAAAACGCTGGACGACCTGGGTTTCGCTCCAACCAAGCAGCTCGAAATGCAGGTGAATGGGTGTCATCTTGAAAAAACGCTTGCCCTTCGTCAGCTTGAAATATGTGACCTGGATCACAACGCTCAGGGCTTCGCTGAGGGGGATGACCGCGATCACCAGCAGCAGCGGCCACTGTCCGGTCATCAACGCTACGACTGCCAGAGTCGCACCCAGCGCTAATGAGCCGGTGTCGCCCATGAAGAGCTCCGCCGGGTGGACGTTGAACCACAGGAACCCAAACAACGCACCGACCACGGTAAAACAGAAGCGCGCCAGGAAGGGCTGATCTTGCATGAGCGCAATTCCGCCGAACGCGGCAAAGGCGGTGGCAGAGATCAACCCGGCCAGCCCATCCAGACCATCGGTGAAATTGATAGCATTCGATTCGCTCACGATGATGAACGCCGCGATGGGGATGTACCATAGCCCAAGCTCGATATCGCCTCGGATGCCGGGCAGCCGCATTTCGGGGACATCCAAAAGGTACTTCAGGACAAACGCTGTCCCGAGTGCCAGGATGACTTGCGCCAGGAACTTGGTGCGGGCACGCAGTCCCTCGCCGCGTCTCTTGCCGCGGATACCCTCCCAATCGTCCCAGGCCCCAAGGAGAGCATAACCCACCATCACGATCAGAGGCACAAGCACGGATCGACCGGTCACCTCCAGACCGATCAAAACCGCTGCGTTCAGCAAGCCGGTCAGCAGAAGCACCGGCAGGATAAACAGGACACCACCCATAGTGGGCGTCCCCATCTTCACATTGTGATGGCCCGGTTCGTCCAGACGGATCAGCTTGCCGATCCTGAAGTGGCGGAGCATGCGCAGTAACGGCGGTCCCCAGATCACGGTCATCACGAATGAAAACATCGCAAGCCCCAACACCAGGCTGGTCTGCGTCATGAGCGCGCCTCCAGCCTCGAAGCGATGCGGTCCATGCGCAGTCCATGCGACCCTTTGATGAGAACAGCATCTTCTTTTGTGAGGTTTGTTTTCAGCCACTCCAGCAAAGGTTCGAATTCATTGAACTCGATAATGGCCGACCTTTTCATGCCCGCACGCCGTGCCGCCTCAGCAATGAGGTGCGCCCGTTCGCCCAGCGTGAGCAGGAGATTTGCTACTTGCGCGGCCCGCAGCCCGACCATCTCATGCCCGCCGCGTTCGTAGGGACCCAACTCGAGCATATCGCCCAACACAGCCACTTTGCGGCCTTCCAGCTCGTCGAGAAGGTTGAGCGCCGCCAGCATGGATTCCGGGGAGGCATTGTAGGTGTCGTCGAGAAGCAGAGCGCCCGTCTGGGTGCGGACGGCTGCCAATCGCAATTGCGTATGTCCCTGGTGAAGCCCCTCGAGGATCTCCTGCCAGTTCATACCTTCTGCCAGACCGACCGCCGCAGCGCGCAAGGCCGTATGCACCGAGTGACGGCCGATCAGCGGGATTCGGACGTGCAAGGTTTCACCCTGGTAATGCAGACGGAAACGGATCCCCTCCAGCCCCAGCCCGACCACGTTGTCTGCCCAGAGGTTCGCCTCCCGCGAGAGCCCATAAAAGAAGACACGCGCCTTGGTCTTCTCTTCCATCTGGCGCACCCACGGGTCGTCGAAGTTCAGGATCGCCACACCCTCGGGTGCGGGAGGCAGTGCCTGGACCAGTTCTGCCTTGCCGCGGGCGATGGCTTCCTGTGAGCCGGCGCGTTCGGCATGGACGGTGCCGATATTGGTCACCACGCCGATCTGCGGCAGGGCAATGTCGCACAGGAAGGCGATCTCGCCGGGCACATAGAATCCCATCTCCAGAACCGCGCGCTGGTGACCCGAGCTCAGGCGAAGTAGTGTTAGCGGCAGCCCGATTTCGTTGTTCAAATTACCGGGGCTTTTCAGCGTTCGATACCTGGTGCTCAGTACCTCGGCCACCATTTCCTTCGTGGTGGATTTCCCCACACTACCTGTGATTCCGACCACGCGCAGATCAAGCTTGCGCCGCCAGTAGCGCGCAATCTGCTGCAGCGCGGTGACCGTGTTTTCCACACGCAGACAAAGCGGCGGGATAAGATTCCCGCCAGGAAACGAGTCCACAGACAGGACTGTACGCAGGTCAATTGTGCGGAATGTACCATTCACATCCCGCTGGATTAAAGCAAAAGAGGCCCCGCGCCGAAACGCTTCCTCGATGAAGTCATGTCCATCGGCTTTCTCGCCAGGGATCGCGACGAACAGCGAACCGGGAATCACCTGACGCGAGTCGATCACCGCTTCGGTAATGACCGTTGTAGCGAGGGGACGAACATTCGTCAGGGCTTCGAGCGCGTCGGCGAGAGTCAGCATTTATTTCGTGACCTGACTGCGGACGACATCTGGTGGGATGTTGAGAAGGATGACGGTTTGTTCAGCCACCTTGGAGAAAACGGGCGCAGCAGTTTCGGAGGCCCAGATGGATGTGCTTGGCTGCTCCATCCAGATGTAGACCATGAACTGCGGGTCATCCACCGGTCCCCAGCCGACGAATGAAACATTCGTATGGAACCCGTCGTAGCCATAGTCTGTCGGGATTTGCGCCGTGCCCGTCTTGCCGGCCAGGCGATAGCCAGGCAGCAAGGCCATCGAGGATTCCTCTTCCAGAGAAATGGCAAGCATTTCATTCAGCGTGTGGGCAGTCTCTGCAGAGATGGGAGTACCAGCATACTGCGAAGGGACGTTGTACTGATGGCCATCCCGCAGCATGGCATACAGTACATGTGGCGTGGCCATCTTGCCTTCGTTGGCAATGGCAGAGGCTGCCATCAGCATCTGCAGCGGGGTTACGGCGATACCCTGACCAAAAGCATTCGTACCAAGGTCCACGGGGTACCAGTCGCCATCGCCCGGGCGTTTGAGCCTGCCCGGCGCTTCGCCGGAGAGGTCTACGCCAGTCGAGTGCCCCAGCCCAAAGCGATCCATGTACCCGTAAAAGGCCTGCGTCCCCATTTGGGAGGAGATCCATGCCAGGCACACGTTCAGTGAATGTTGCAGACAGCCAATCATATTCTGCTGGCCCCAGGCATCTCGGTTCCAGTTCTGAATCGTAATCCCACCCACCACGATCGCGCCGGTATCGATGAATGTGGTTTCCGGGCGGACGGTGCCCGCATCCAGCGCGGCGGCCATCGTCAGGACTTTGAGGACAGAGCCGGGTTCATACGTCGTGCCGATGGCCCGGTTGTATTGACTGCCGTTATCGTATAACTCGAAATAATTGCCGTAATTGTTTAGATCCATCCGAGGTGTGGCAGCCATCGCCAGGATCTCGCCGTTGCGCGGGTTCGTCACGAGGATCGTGCCGTTCTGCGCGCCATATTCGGAGAGCGCCTGGTCCAGGATCGATTCCACACGGGCCTGCAGGTCCCGGTTGATGGTGAGGACCAGGGTTGTCCCATTTGGCACTCTGGGAATCTCGGTCGCTTTGTTGGGATCGCGCGGCACCCATACCTGCACGGGATTGCCCGCCAGCAGATCGTTGTATTTCTCTTCAACGCCGAAGTAACCGCGTCCATCGCGGGTGACAAATCCCAGCACATTAGAAGCCAGCGCGTTCTCCGGGTAGCTGCGCTGTAGATGCGGTTTGAATGCAAGGCCGCTCAGGCGTGGGTCATCTGCATCGTCCAGCTGCTCCACGAGTTTCTTTAACTTATCCACTGCTTCCACGGGGACATAATCCTGGATGACGACATATTCCCAGGTTTCCGGTGATTCGGTCAGCTTTTTATAGACCTCCTCATAGGTCAGGCCGAGGTTCGCGCTCAACACAGACGCCATGGCCTCGGGGCTATCCATTTCCCGCAGGCTGACCCCCACTTCGTACACCGTCCGGTTGCCCGCCAGCAGATGCCCGTTGCGGTCATAGATTTCGCCGCGTTCCGGGTAGAACATCTGGAACTCCCCCGCGTACCGGTCACCCTGCGAGAGGAAGACCGCTGCCTGTTCACTGGTCTGAATGCGAATGATCTGGACGATGACCGCCAGCGCGGCAACGACCAGACCAGCCACAACGATCATGGAACGGACGGTGTACTGCTGTCTCATGGCTAAGGCAAGCCTCCAAACCGGATCCGGTCGTCGAACCATTCCAGCAAAGACTGGGTATATTCGATCGGCAGCGTCTCGTTCTGCGGGGCCGAATCCTTTGCCGACAGCAGGATTTCGGGCTCTGGTGGCGCGAACCCGGACACCGCTACATAATCCAATTCCCCGGGTTGGACGGGACGATACCCCAGCTCAAGCGCTCGTCTCTCCATCGCGGCGGTGGAGGTTAAGTCGGCCAACTGGGTTTCCAGGTCGGCGTTCTCACGCTGGACCGTTGTAATTTGAATGCGCAGTTCCTGGATTTCGCGTCCGGTCACGGCAGTACGCGCGGTCACGTCGAGATAGAGCGCTGCAACCATGGCAACACCGATCACGGCGAGCAAAAAGATACCAACCCACTGGCGTTGCACCCGCCAGGGAGCTTGTCTGTAAGCGTGGATAATTTGAGTAGCTTGTCCTTGCATAACGACCTTTTCTTTGGGCGATGGTCGTGTAAGGCGGGATGGCATCCCGCCTTACGTTTTCTCTGCAATGCGAAGTTTCGCACTGCGGGCTCTCGGATTGCTTTTGATCTCTTCCTCCGAGGGCGTAATGGGTTTTCGATTTACCTCTTTCAGCGTTGCCTTGCGTTCTTCCTCATAGATCTGTTCGTATGGCGGGTTGATCCGGTCTTTGCTTTGCTCGCGGAAGAAATCCTTTACGATACGGTCTTCCAGCGAGTGGAAGGAAATGACGGCGAGTCTGCCTCCAGGCTTGAGTGCCGCCACCGCCTGCGGAAGGACTTCCTCGATGGATGTCAGCTCCTCGTTCACCGCGATCCGCAGTGCCTGGAAGGTCCTCGTCGCGGGATGAACGCGGTCGCCACGGCGGGGAGAAACCGATTCGATGGCGGCGACCAGCTCGCGGGTCGTGTGTATCGGTCTCGCTTTGACGATGGCTCGGGCAATCTTGCGCGAGTCCCGTTCTTCGCCGTATTGGTAGATCAAGTCTGCCAGTTCCCGTTCGGAAGACGTGTTCACCAGATCGGCTGCGGTCTGCACGGCCTGAGTCCCAAAGCGCATGTCGAGCGGGGCATCGTGCAGGAAGGAGAACCCTCGCTCGGGCGTATCGAACTGCATCGACGAGGCGCCGAGGTCGAGCAGGATGCCATCCACTGCCTCCCAACCCTGCTCTTCCAGCTGTGCGGCGAGAGAAGTATAGGAGGCTTGCGCCAGATGGATGCGGTGCTCGTAGGGAGCCAAGTACCTGCGAGCGATCGCTAACGCCTGCGGGTCAACATCGAGACCCAGCAGTTGCCCATCTGGCGCAGACGCCTCCATGATTCCGCGGGCATGGCCGCCCGCGCCCAATGTCCCATCCACATAGCGCCCCCCGGCATGAGGCTGCAACGCGTGTATAATCTCTTTGTAAAGTACAGGTTCGTGCGGCGAGTCGTTCATGTAGTAACGGTAGTAACCGCTCCGCGTCAGTCGTTAAAGGCAAGACCGTTACTACGAATAACCTCTGGAAAGATCGAGCGTGGCGAAGCGCTGATTGTTTGTCTCGATATCCTGCAGTTGATCCATCTGCTCGTTCCAGTCGGCGGGGTTCCAGACTTCGAAGTAATCGCCCTGTCCTGCGACGATCGCTTCGCCGTTCAACGCAATGACCTGGCGCAGGTTGCCCGGCACGAGGATGCGCCCAACCTTATCCACTTCGACCGGATAGGCGTTGGAAAGGATTAAGCGGCGCAGCAGCCGCGCCGTTGGATCGGCCAGGTTCATAGAATTGATGCGGTCATAGACCTGTGCAAAGTACGCATCGGTCATCACCATCAGACATCTGTCAAAGCCCTGCGTGATGAAGGCGCCAGCCGCCAGCAGCTCTCGATAGCGCGCCGGGATCATCAGGCGGCCCTTTTCATCGAGATTATGCTGGAACTGACCTAAGAACATTTGTGCTATAATTCCTTTTAATAGGTGAACGCCGGTACAACCGGCGTCCTTACCACTTATTACCACTTTCTCCCACATTATACAACTTTTCTATATGAAAAAGCAAGTAATTTGTTCCAATTTTCTTCTCCAACTTATGTCCTATTGGCCATGACCGAGTCACGACAATTCACGTTTCTTGAAGCCTCCCATTGGACGGACTATGCCTTGCTCGACAGCGGCGAGGGCTTGAAGCTCGAACGCTTTGGGGAGTATGTATTCGTGCGTCCTGAGTCGCAGGCGATGTGGAAGCGCTCGCTGACCGCAGAGTGGAAGAACGCGCATGCCGTCTTTGTGCCGACCGGCGAGGAGAGCGGCGGGCACTGGGATTTCAAAAAGAAGGTGGACGAGAAGTGGGAGATGAAATATATCCTCGACCCCTCTCAGGTGGAACGAGGAGAGCTGAAGTTTTGGGGCATGACCACACCGGGACGACATCTCGGGGTATTCCCGGAAGTCGCGGCCCATTGGGATTGGTTCAGTGGGTTGATCGCTCAGACAAATCGAGAAGTTAACGTATTGAATTTGTTTGGATATACAGGTCTTGCCTCACTTGCAGCTGCCGCAGCCGGCGCCAAGGTGACCCACGTGGATGCCTCCAAAAAATCCGTGAGCTGGGCGCGGGAGAATCAAGTTTTATCCAACCTGGCAGATAAACCTATCCGCTGGATCGTGGACGATGCGTTGAAGTTCGTCCAGCGCGAGGCGCGGCGCGGGGTGAAGTACGATGGGATCATCCTCGATCCCCCCAAATTCGGGCGCGGACCGAAAGGCGAAGTGTGGGAAGTGTATAAGTCTCTGCCGAGTCTGCTGGAAGCCTGCCGCGAGTGTCTGAGTAATGATCCCCTATTTGTTGTGACGACCGTTTACGCGGTGCGCGCCTCGGCGATCCATATCGCTCAAGCGCTTGATGAAATGATGAAGAGGTATGGGGGGAAAGTGGAAAGTGGAGAGCTGGTCACCCGCGAGCAGAGCGCAGGGAGGTTGCTATCGCAGGCGGTGTATGCGAGGTGGGAAAAGATGTAGGGCGGGATGGTATCCCGCTCCACGCTTTTCTAAGTTTTCCTCTTATTATTTCTTGCCATCAAGATATTCTCCAATTCCGTCAGCCACTCCAGCGACTTCTCCCACCTCTTGCGCGGGTAGACCGCGAAGAGCTTATCAGGCCGGTCCCATTTCGGTCCGGGCGGGCCGGATTCATCCTTCATCAAACTTTTCACCCCCCATAAGCCTTTATAGTTCACCCATTCCGGCTCGGGATCCAACGAGACCTGCTTCCATTCGCGCGACCCGGGGTGCGCCACCTTTCGGTTTGACATGATCCGCTTGATGTAACTGCTCGATATACCGATTTTCTCGCGTTTGGGGTCTCCTTCATACCCAATACGGAACCCCTCCCCCGTCGCGATCTCGAGCGGGAGACTGACCAGGTAATGATCCTTTTCATCGCGCAGTTTTTCAAAGGTCTCTTCCGTGAACGCGGTGGCAGGATGTGTAGCCAACTGGCGTAACGCGATCTGGCGTTCCTTTTCGCTCGGGTTGAAAAGCATAAATAGGAAATGGATCAAGCCATCCAGCCAGTAGATGAAGCGCTGGAACAATCCCTCATGAAACAGGCTGGCAGAGCGGATCACTTCCGGCTTACTATAATTCGCATGCGATCCCAACGCCACATAGATCAACGGGTGAGTTGTCTCCTTGCCATCCTTTTCCTTTACGCAGCGTACGTCCTGCCATAATACCATCGCACCTGTGCCATGCTGGGAAAGCAGTAAGGAATACGGCTGATCATTCTTCAAGTAAACCGCGACCATCTCCCAATCGCCCTCGTGATGGTTGATGCCGTTTGCCGCGAGCCGCCAGTCGTTGAAGGCATAAAAAAAATGGTATTGCAGGCTGTGCCAGTGGTTACCTTCCACATCCTGCCAGCGGGTCACGCGTCCATAATAGACAGGGTTTGGCTCCTTCTCAAGAATTTCTGCATATTGAAAAAACGACTTCCGGGCTATCGTCTCCGTGGCGTTCGAAAGCATATCCATGATCACGCCTGGGGCCTGCGGGATGATGTGATCGAAGATGAATTTCATGGTCCGCACGGAGAGGTAGAAAAGAACAAACAAGTAAATTGGCAACAGCACAAGATACTCGAGCTGCACGCTAATAAATGAATGAGGTTTTAGAAAAAACCAGATCGGAGCCGCTTCCAGGGCAAAGAAGAAAAGCGCGGCCAGGGCAGCAGGGAAGAAACGCAGACGAATCGGCGAGGCCTGGATGTAGATGATAAACGCCACCACGAGAGACAAGAGGGCAGCAATACCGATTCCCCGCCAGCCTGTGGCAAACCAGCCCACGATGGTCATCAAGATCGACGAGAGTCCCCACCATTTCCATACATCCGCGTCGATCAGCGGATCATTGACAAAACGCAGGAAGTATTCCCCGCTTTCCAGTTTCCCAATGCGTGTCACCAACGGCTCATTTGAATGGGCAAGTAACCCCACCACCCCCTGGGGCCCGCTTGGGAAGATCGTACATTTTTCAAGGTATGGCTCTACAGCCATGGGGAAGAACCGCTCGCTTTTCGCGAAGCGCAAGACAGGCTCGTATTTTTTTAAAAGTTCAGAATCATCCATTGGATCATTACATAAAGACACTAAAGGTTTTTACGGGTAATAAATCCTGGACCTTTTAAAGGAAACCTTTAGGGTCTGTGATTACTGGAAATACTGTAACGCCATCCGCAGGCGTTCTTCCGTATCTTCGGGTGCATCCTTGGGAAGTGCCTGGATGGCTGCCTGCGCCTCCACCACCGAGTACCCAAGAGCGGTCAGTGCGGCAAGGACCTCGCTATCCCGATCCGTCATGGCCGCGACGGAGGCCAGCGCGTCCATCGGCTTAAGCTTATCCTTCAAGTGAATCGCCATCTTTTGGGCGGTTTTCTTGCCGATGCCGGGGACGCGATTCAACACGTCGGTTTCATCCGCAAAGACCGCGCGCTGGACGGTATCCAGCGTCAGCGTAGACAGGACGGATAATGCGGCTTTGGGTCCCACGCCATCCACGCCGAGCAGGGTGTTGAACAGCTCGCGCTCCGCCTGGGACTCGAATCCATACAGGGTCAGCGCGTCCTCGCGGACGACGAGGTGGGTGTAAAGCAAGAGTACCTCGCCTGGCTTTGTGCGAGTGCGCAGAGGAGTCGGGACAAAGACGCGCAGCCCCACTCCGCCGACTTCGAGGACGAGGGCATTTTCTTCCACTTGTGCAATTTCACCGCGGAGAGTTGCTATCATGAATATATTTTACCGGAACATGGACTCAACGTCGCCAGACGGTGAGTCCTTAAACGAGATCATACCTCTTTGTGCTCAAATGTGTGATCGCGATCGCCAACGCGTCGGCCGCATCGTCGGGCTTGGGGATGCTGTCCAACGCAAGCAGGGCACGCACCATTTCCTGCACCTGTTTTTTCTGCGCGCTGCCATACCCGGCAACGGCTTGTTTGATTTCATTTGGGGTGTACTCAAATGCCTGAATCCCCGCCTGCTCCAGGCATAACATGACTACGCCGCGCGCCTGCCCGACCGCCAGAGCCGTTGTCACGTTTCGAGAGAAGAATAACTTTTCGACCGCGGCGATCTCAGGCTGATATTCGCCGATGAGGTACCGTAACGCATCATAAAGTATAACCAGCCGCGCGGGAGCAGTCGCTTCCTTTGGGGTTAAGATCACGCCATAGGTCACAGCAACTAAGCCCCCATCTGGTTCGATGCGGACGAGGCCGTACCCTGTTGTTGCAGTACCGGGGTCAATTCCTAAAGCGAGAGTCATTATTTCTTAAACACAAAGGACACAAAGGAGACAAAGAAAACCTTTGTGACCGTTGTGTCCTTTGTGTTGGATTAAGCACCTTCGAGCGCTGCCAGGGCTTCGTCTGAGACCTTCAGGTTGTAATAGACGTTCTGCACGTCGTCCAGGTCTTCGATCGCTTCAATCGTCTTCAGCACCTGGACTGTATCCTCCGGGCTGAGCTCCACTTCCTGCCTGGGGCTCATGCGCAAGCCCGCTTCTTCTGGCTGGACGTTCGCCCTGTGCAAGAGCGTCGCGATTTCCTTGAAGGATTCCACAGGGCCGGTGATTTCGATGTGACCATCCTCTTCCACCACATCGTTCGCGCCGGCCTCGATTCCAAGCTCAAAGGCTTTGTCGAAGTTCAGCGCGCTGGAGGGGAAGGAAAAGTAGGCAACCCGGTCAAACTGCCAGCCTACCGCGCCTGGTTCGGCCATATTGCCGCCTGCCTTGGTGAAGGCGTGGCGCAGGTCAGAGACGGTGCGGTTGCGATTATCGGTCACAGCTTCGACCATCACCGCGACGCCGTGCGGAGCATATCCCTCATACGTGATCTGTTCGAATGCCGCCGCGTCCTTATCTTCTCCGGAGCCGCGCTTGATGGCGCGTTCGATATTTTCCTTGGGCATGTTTTCGGCGCGGGCTTTATCCACCGCCAGCCGCAGGCGGAAGTTGGACTCGGGATCGCCGCCGCCCTCCCGCGCCGCAATCACAATTTCACGCGCAAGACGCGTAAAGATGGCGCCGCGCTTGGCATCTGCCGCGCCCTTCTTCCGCTTAATCGTTGACCATTTTGAATGACCTGAC
>LLBY010009451.1_pt8 | contig 18487 bp, 12 predicted proteins | sample 1489401 | NCBI WGS metagenome assembly LLBY01 (sample SAMN04092656, study PRJNA295927) | soil metagenome | biome: Soil prokaryotic community; feature: Bulk soil; isolation source: soil from tomato rhizosphere | host: tomato cultivar Hawaii 7996 | place: South Korea | collected 2011-11-01 | reverse complement strand
TTATAAAGATGGTTTTAACGAGCCGCATACCAAAATGAGACTCGCCGATTATATAGATTTGTTAAAAAGCGAACCTACAAAATACCGTATTTTTTTATGGAATGCCATTAAGGAAATACCCCTATTACAAAATGATTTTACATTTCCCGATTTTGGCTTGCGCCTTATGAAAGGCATCCCGATGCTATTTTTTGGCGGACGTGACTCATATACCTTTATGCATTACGATATTGATCTGGCCAATATTTTCCATTTTCATTTTGAAGGCAAAAAACAAATTATTTTGTTCGACCAAAACCAGAACAAATATTTGTATAAAGTACCGCATGCACTAATTACCCGCGAAGACATTGATTTTGCCAATCCCGATTTTGAAAAATGGCCCTTGCTAAAAAAGGCACAGGGTTACCAAACCGAACTAAACCATGGCGAAGTATTGTATATGCCCGAAGGCTATTGGCACTATATGCGCTATATAACGCCGGGTTTTTCCATGAGCTTACGTGCCATGGCCCGTAATCCTAAAAATTTTGGTAAAGCTATTTATAATATTGTTGTTATGCGTAATTTTGATAACGCCATGCGCCGTATGAAGGGTCAAAAATGGATTGATTGGAAAAACCAACAAGCTATTACCAAAACCCATAAGAACTTATAAATAAAGCTATTTTTTACAATAACTTATATATATTTGCCTACTTAAAATTTAAACTTAAATCATGCGAAAAATAATTTTATTAGTAACTATTCTTAGTGCAACGCTTAGTAATTCACAAGCTTTTATAGGTAGTGGCGACAACAAACTCCAGTTAGGAACCAATCTTCAAAACAATGCTACTGGTGTTAATATTAGCTACGATTTTGGTTTGGGCGAAAACATATCAGTTGGTATATCATCATCATACGCTTTGGGTCTTAGCGACGATATTTCTGCTAGTTTTGGCGACCGTTTTGATGTTAAAGGGCGTTTTAATGCCAACTTGGGAAACGTCGTTAATGTAGATGAGAATTTTGATATCTACCCAGGTTTAAACCTGAGCCTTAAAAATTTTGGTGGCCATTTAGGGATGCGTTACTTTTTTACAAACGGCTTTGGTGTTTTTACAGAATTTAACGTGCCTTTTGCAAAATACAATACCGATGTTTTAGATGCTGGCGAAAAATTACATAACCAGTTTACACTTAACTTAGGAGCTTCTTTTAATTTATAAAAAAGACTGTTGATTAATATCAAACAAGATCATTTTTAAAAAGCGGAAAAATTTAGTTTTTTTCCGCTTTTTTTGTAACGGTCATCTTAATAAAAAGTCAGAGGTTTCTATTACGGAATTAAATAAGGTTAAATGGATTAGTTTTATTTTGAAAGCGGTATTAACCTCAATTTATTTCCGCAATAGCGATTGTCTATACAATTTCAATACATGGAGATGGCTCAGTAAGTGACAAAAAAAATCCCAAACAATGAATTGCTTGGGATTTAGTTTATTATGAGATTCCGACTTTCGTGGGAATGGGAAATTAATATCTGTAATACTCAGGTTTAAAAGGACCTTCAACCGATACACCAATGTATTCAGCTTGGTCGGGTTTTAACTCAGTAAGTTCAACACCAATTTTAGCTAAGTGTAATTTGGCTACTTTTTCATCAAGATGTTTAGGTAACATATACACATCGTTTTTGTAGGCGTCGCTATTGGTCCAAAGTTCAATTTGAGCCAAGGTTTGGTTTGTAAATGAATTACTCATTACAAAACTTGGATGACCAGTGGCGCAACCTAAATTTACTAAACGGCCTTCTGCAAGTATAATAATGTCTTTACCATTAACAGTGTATTTGTCTACTTGAGGTTTGATGGTGTTTTTGGTGTGGCCGTGGTTTTTCTTTAACCAAGCCATATCAATTTCATTATCAAAATGTCCGATATTACAAATAATGGTTTTGTCTTTTACAGCTTCAAAATGTTCACCACGCACAATATCTTTGTTTCCGGTTGTGGTTATAATGATATCAGCGTTTGGAGCAACGGTTTCTAGCTTTTTTACTTCAAAACCATCCATAGCCGCTTGTAAAGCACAAATCGGGTCAATTTCTGTAACAGTTACGATACTTCCTGCACCTTTAAAAGAAGCTGCAGTACCTTTACCTACATCGCCATAACCACAAACAACTACGCGCTTTCCAGCAAGCATTAAGTCGGTAGCACGACGAATAGCATCTACGGCACTTTCTTTACAACCGTATTTGTTGTCAAATTTACTTTTTGTAACCGAGTCGTTTACATTAATGGCCGGCATTGGTAACGTTCCTTTTTTAACACGCTCGTATAATCTGTGAACACCTGTAGTGGTTTCTTCACTCAATCCTTTAATGCCAGGTACTAGTTCTGGGTAACGGTCTAAAACCATATTGGTTAAATCGCCACCATCATCAAGAATCATGTTAAGAGGTTGTCTGTCTTCACCAAAGAAAAGGGTTTGTTCAATACACCAATTAAATTCTTCCTCGGTCATATCTTTCCAAGCATAAACTGATGTTCCTGCAGCAGCAATGGCAGCAGCAGCTTGGTCTTGGGTAGAGAAAATGTTGCAAGAACTCCAAGTAACCTCGGCACCTAAAGCCTGCAATGTTTCAATTAAAACCGCTGTTTGGATAGTCATATGCAAACATCCTGCAATACGTGCACCTTTAAGTGGTTGCGAATTTCCGTATTCTTCACGTAAGCTCATAAGTCCTGGCATCTCGGCTTCGGCTAATTCTATTTCTTTTCGTCCCCAAGCTGCAAGCGAAATATCTTTTACTTTATTGGCTACGTAAGGAATTGTTTTTGTACTCATATCAACTTTTTATTTTTTCTTTGTTTTATAAAAAGAAAACATCTTTGGAATCGTATTAAAATAGTTAAATTGCTCAACAAAAATGTTTAATCTGCCTTAGGCAGTGCAAAGATAACTAATAACTTTTAGAAAATTAAATGCCTCTTTACAAAACCATTACTCCTAATTCACAAACTGTTGTTAAAATCTGGAAGATTTCAGAATCTTTTGATGATTTAATGCAATTGGTAAAATTAAAACCCGAAAGTTTACAACGTGTTTTAGATATGAAAAGTGAATTGCACCAGCGTGGGTTTTTAAGTGTACGCTGTTTATTAGCCAAATTTGGATACGAAGATGCCGATTTGTTTTATGATGGAAACGGCAAACCGCATTTAAAAGATGGTAAGCAAATTTCCATTACCCATTCGTTTCATTTTTCGGGAGTCATAGTTAGTGACAATATTATTGGTATTGATATTGAAAAACAACGCAAAAAAATTAGCGTGATTGCTCATAAATTTATTGATTATGAGTTCAGCTATCTTAATGAACATGCAGCAGATTATGTTAATAAACTAACTGTTATTTGGTGTATAAAAGAATCGTTGTTCAAACTGTTTGCAACGCCGGGTTTGAGCTTTAAAAAACATTGTTTGGTCATTCCGGTATCTGATAATGACTATGAAACCATTGCTTGGATTGATTATGAAGATAAAAAATACTGTTACCAAGTTCAATTTTTAGAGTTTGAAGGTTTTACTTGTGCATATGCCATTAAATAGAACAAACCATTTTAAGATCATATTTATGTATTCGTGGCAGAAATGAGAAATATATACCAAAGCATATTAAAATCGATTGCTACTAAAGAGAAACTTTTAGCTGTTTTAATAGACCCCGATAAGTTCTCCGTTGAGAATACTAAATTTTTTCTAGGTAAAGTTAATGCCTCTATAGTAACCCATATTTTTGTTGGAGGTAGTACGGTTGAAGAAGGCGTTACCCATATTTTAGTTGCCGAAATAAAAAAGCAAACGACGCTTCCTGTCATATTATTTCCGGGAGATGTTACTCAAATTACAAACCATGCCGATGGATTGTTGTTTTTAAGTTTAATTTCCGGTAGAAACCCCGATTATTTAATAGGAAAGCAAGTTGAGTCGATTTCAAAACTTCGAAAGACAAAATTAGAGGTTATATCAACAGGTTATATACTTATTGAAAACGGTAAAAAAACAGCGGTCCAAAGGGTTACGGGGACACAACCAATAGCCAAAACAGCTATTCAAAATATAATTGATACCGCCAAAGCAGGGGAGTTGCTGGGAATGAAATTGATCTACTTAGAAGCGGGTAGCGGTGCTAAAAATCCAGTGTCCTCAGAAATTATTAAGTCGGTTAAACAAGAATTGCAAATACCATTAATTGTTGGTGGCGGCATTAGAAATAAACAACAACTAGCGTATGCCTATGACTCTGGTGCCGATTTGGTAGTTATAGGCACTGCTTTTGAGGAAGGTGAAGCGTTTTTTGATGCTTTGAAATAGGAATCTTTAAAATTTAAAGACACATCTTTTTTAAATTTGATTGATGATTGCCTTGACTGTAAGCTTTTTTGAAATCCCATATCAATTTCGACAAATCGTTTGATTTCTGAACTTGATACCAATGACAGAGCCATTATCTTTAAGGTTGATCGACAAGATGCTGACTTCTAAAAAGTTTAAGGGTTTCTTTTCTAAAAGTGTTGCTTCGCTTTAGGGTATAAAAAGACCACATTCTATCCCTAAAATGTGGCTTCTCTTTTTATTGCTTACTCTTACCGCCACTCGTTGAAAACGAGCGGTAGCGTATACGAGGACTAGCAGGGGCATAAAAAGTTTCTGTAATGGACGTACCATCCGTTACCTTCTTTTTAAGTTTTATGCCTGTGGCATCGTAAATATAATCAATAAATTTATTTGTTCCACTAAAGGTTACTTTTTTAGGTAAGTTTAAATGGTTGTACAGAATGCTTGTTGTCCCCTTGTTGGCGAGTTTTTCAATTGATTGGAGAATAACTAAAATAAGCCAAATTCGCTTCAGAAGCATACACTAGCAAAAAAAACAGCACCCCTAAATATATAAAAGTACTGCTTAGATTATTGTATATCTGTTTCATTTTCATCCAGTTCCCTTATATGGGACAGCTTGTTTTAAAATGTGCTTGGGAATAGCAGGGTAACACAAACGACCTCAACTAATCTTTCCTAGTAAAAAGCCACAACTTTTACGTTGTGGCTTTTAACTCTTGTTTTATTTCTTACTCGTTACGGCACGGAAAACATTTCCGCGCTAGCGGGGGGATTTTTAAATAATTACGACTTAAATATTGTATAACCACTAATTTGAGACATTACCATATATATCTGAACTTTTTAATTCTCTGATTTTTTCTGATACTGATTTACCTAAGCGTTTTTTTTCTGAAATACTAAACAATTGTTCTAAGAAATCAGGAGTAATAAAATTATAATAATTATAATTTATAAAGGTGTTATATACTCTCAAATGACTTCTATAATCCGAAGTCCTTTTTAAATTATCCAACAATTGATATAAATATTTCAACCTTTTCTCCTTACTATAAATCATTAAATTTAGAAGAATCTGATTCTTAACTATTAGCCTTTCATTTTTTTTATCTAATATTTCTTCAAGTTTATGGTATGTGTTCTTAAACTTATCATAATATATATCATAGGTCTCAATTTGAAAATCTAAAACACTTAATTTTATAAAATAATGCTTGGATTCAAATAAAAATTTAAAATAGGTATTGAATAATTCTAAATCGTCTACCCTAATTTCAGATGCTAATTCAATAAGGATAGAAGAAAACCAATAATCTTTACTATTAGAGTTGTTTTTAATGAACTTAATAAAATAAGGTCTATTAGATAAATCATTAACAATATCATAATCTTCAATAAAATCAATTTTATCGTCCATCGATAATTTTTCAAATTTCTTTATTAAATCAGACTTCACCATTATAATTTATTTTCTTCCAGTTCCAGTCCCTTTTTCAGAACCCTTTTTCTGTTTGTTTCTTTGACCCCTTACTTTCTGTTCTTTTTGCAGTCTTAATTTAAGGGCTTTTTGCTGCTTATTAAGCTGTCCGCTTAATTTGCTTACTTCTTGAGCAATTTCATCATCACTCCAGTCTCTCAATCCGTCATCACTATGGTTTCCACGAGCTGTTTTTGAAAAATTTAATGTAGCTTTTGACTGATTTAAAAGATAAGTAGCCCCAGCACCAACCATGGCATAAGTTGCCCATTTAGGCCAAGCAGCATCTGTCCCATCAAGTACGACACCATCGGCAGTCATAAATGCTGTCGCAGCCAACGCTACTGCATCAGCTCCAGCTAATTGAACCTCATTTCCATTTTCACCTACCGATGAAACCACATCAACTAAAAATGATGTATCCAATCCCCCAGCTTTTAACATTGATTCTGTTGCTTCTGACTGAACTATACTTCCATCATTTTTAAAATTATAAATAGCTCCATTTTGGTCTTTCCCAACAAACGAGGAAACTCCTGTTAATGTTATATTACTTGTTTGTTCATCGCCATTTTCATCAGTATATGAATAACTGTGGTTATACTCACTACCTTTGTGCCAATGATAGCTTGCTTCTTCTTCTCCTTCCGCCATATAATAAAACCAATCCTGTCCATCTGGGTCAACAAATACAATTGGATTATTGGCTCCATAATGATATGGTGTAATTGAAATACTATGTGCTATATCAGCTAATGGGTCAATATTCATCCACCTTCCCAGTGCAGCATCATAGTTCCTTGCCCCAAAGTCCAACCACTGAAGCGTATTGTTGAACTCGTTCTGCTCTTCCTTACCCCCAAACCCATACGGATGGTCAACACCATTTATGGTTCCGTTGTACCCCTTGTGTTTGAGTCCAAAAGGATAGTAGTTGTTCTCCTCCAGTATCTCTAATACAGGCGTAGAGGTAGTACTCATGTCCTTATAAGAAAGCCTGATGTTCCCTAAGTGATCCTTATATTGATAAGCGTAATTAAAGTATTCTTGTTCATTGGGCTCTACATATCCCTCAGGATGATTAAAGAATTTTAATGAGATTCCAGAATAACTAGTACCACTATAAACGAAATTACCCGCGTATTGTGTTAGGTAATCATGGGAAACTCCTTGAACTTTCTTTTTCTTTTGCAATTTCATACCGTTAGCATCGTAAATATACTCAATATTATCGGCTAAAGAAATTTCATTATCAGTTTGTTTAATATATATTTTGGTTGGTAAGTTTAAGTGATTATATTCGATATGGGTGATACGCTTATTAAGATCTTTAGTCATGTTGCCATTAGCGTCATAAGAATAATCATCTACTGAGTCTGGGGCCGTATTCAGGGCATCATCCTTAAAGCCGTACTGGTCTATAGGTGCCGCATCGGCCACCCTCATAAGTTTGTTGCTATTGGCCAGATAACTATAGGTCAGGTCATCCATCGTGCCGAAAGTTGTAGCACCACTATTGGTATGCCCCCGTCTCACAAGATTGGTAATGTTCCCGTTTTTATCATAAGCAACATTGGCCAGGTCATAATTATTGTTTGAAGGGTTGGTACCACTTGTTATCCTATTAAGGGCATCATAACCGTATTTGTACCAACGAAGGACATTATCGTTCTGGGTTTTCCATTCGGTTTCGGATATGTTGCCGTTAAATAAATTTGTGCCCCCGTGTGTATTTGTATTGTAATTAATCTTGAATGCAAACAAATCGTTGCCTAGAGCGGTTGGATTGTTTATTTGCTTTAACCAGCCACGAATGTTATAGGTATAATCTATGGTTTGTAGACCCGCTGAGTTTTCTATGGTGCCTGCCGCAACGCCTCCCACTTTTTTGTTCTCCAATTGCCCGAGCTCGTCATATTTGTTTAAAACAATAAGCTCTCTTTCTTGGGTGTCAGAGTTTATTTTGGCACTAAAACCAGGTAAAGCCGTAAAATTAGGTTTCAAGGTTATAGAGGTACTTGCTATATAGCTTGTTTGGTTATTGGGAGTGGTATCGTCCAGTATTAAATCTATAGTAGCATCAAATTCTGAGTCCCTAAGACCTTGAGTTTGGGCTAGGAGCCTGCCCATATGGTCGTACTCAAAAGTGTCTTCCACTACAATGTCTTCTGCATCTATTTTTCTATGTATACTTACTGTACTTAATATTTTACCAATAAAATCGGGTTTGCTTTTTACAATATCGGTTGTTTTTAAATAACTGTTATAACTTCCTATCCAGATAGGTTGTGCTTTTTTATTAAAAACAGTTATAGTCGTTATCCATTCATTGGTATCTAAAACTTTAACTTTAGATGCAGTTGCTAAACTTTTGGTATATGTAGCTATATCGCCCGTTTCCCATACTTCACTTGGTATAGTAATAGATGTAGGTATATTGAAACTGTAATTATCGTAATAATTTACAGTAAGTACTTCTATGTTGCTGTTAGGAAAGCTTTGGTTGCCATAATAGTGATAACTACCTTCTGAGTTTTGTTTGCTTTCATATAAATTAGCAGAAGTATTTGTATAATATGCATCTAAAATACCTTGCATCTCACTTTGGCTTTTTAAACTGGAATATTGATAAATGCCTGTATAAACTATTCTGCCAAAAGCATCATATTTAGTGAATAACCATTTATTATTAGCTCTTAAATTGGCATCTTGTGTTAATACAGGTCGGTCTAGTTTATCGTAGACAATGTATTCCCACCCTTTACCTGGAATTCTTTTTTCGATTAAACGGTTACGATAATCGTATTTGTATTGATAACATAAATCGTTTAATTTACTGTTGATAGTTGCTAACGTAGCTGTGCCAGCTTCTGCTTTTGGAGGTAGCACATAGGTTAGGTTGCCAAATTCGTCGTATACATAATAAGTATCGTGTGGTGTTGATACTCCCGAAACATCTGCATAGGTACGCGTCAGTATAACACGTCCCTGCTTGTCCTTAAACTCTTCGGTGGTATGGTTTGTGCCAACCGTCCAGTTTTCGTCCTTGGTAACGGTCTTATATAGTTCATTTGAATTATAATAATCATTAAATGCCAATTCTATTTGTGCTGTATCATTGTCTGGATGTGATACAGAAAATACTTTTACCTCAGAATTTGGAACAGGATTTAATCTATAAACTTTAATATTGTCAATAAAGAAATTAGTTATATTAAAAGTACTATTGTTAGCCACATTATGTTTTAAAAAATATAATCCTAATTGGGTAGTATTAGAAGGTACCGTGATTTTTATATTATATGTTCCATCGGTTAGGTAATCTTCAAGTGTAGTGGTGCCTACAATATTTAACATAACCCTTTCTGTACTTCCCTGATTAAAATCAAAACTAATATATAAAGTTTCTCCTTCTATAACAGCAATATCATGCTTTACCCCTTCACCGGGATATTGTGGCGTTGCTTTTAACATTCCATTTTCAATAGAAAAATTATTACTAGGGCCAACTGCGTACCAATTATTAGTATTTATTGTAAAATCATCATTTAATAAAAATTGTGGTGTTGGTGAGTCATTGGATAGATAATTAAACTTTATTTCATGCCCTTCTCCTAAGCTCCAATTTTTTCCCGGAGCGGCTTGTTTTAAAACCCTGTTAAGAGGAGAAGATTCATAAGCTTTTTCAGAATAAGGATTGGGAAAACCTATGTCTAAATCATCAGGAAATTTCGACAAATAATATAAGTTTAGATTATTTACTAACGCTGTCGGGTCTCTATAGTCCAAGGATGTGCCTACAGTTTGTATTGGATTTGCATAAGGTAAATATGTTTTTACTTGCCTTCCAAAATCATCATATAAAATAGGTGTGATGATATCTTGACGACTACCACCTGCTTGTCTTGCAATAGCCTGTATTGGTCTATTCAATCCATCATAATAGGTAATAGTCTCTATTATGTCATCATTGGTCAGAGAAGTATTAGACAAGGTATTCAATCCATCCTGCGTTTTTACTTGATAGTTTTTGGTGTGTATATAGTTTTCAGAATTTGTTTGTGCCACTATAGAAGATGAAACAAGTAATGCTATTAAGGTTATTAATATCTTTTTCATCGTTCTTTAGTTTTTATAATTGTATTTATGCTCACTTATAATATTGCCTTCTTTATCTTTGGTATATTTCAATCTGCCTAAATTGTCATATTCATAATATTGAACTAATTTATTAGGACTTGTTATACTAGTAACACCAACAAGAGGCTCATAGGTATAGGTGGTAATTAATGCTGCATCAAGACCATCCCTTAGGGCATTGAAAGATTCACTTACCAATGTACCATTATTACTTGCTATTTGTAAAGCAGCAACATATCCTTCTATCTGCGTATAAGTTGCGCCTTCTATTTTAGCTATAGGAAATTGTTTACTATATCCCCAAATAAAACATATTGGAACGTTGTTTGTAACCGTGTATTGTAGAAGATTGCCTTTGTCATCATACATATCATAAGTAACCTTTTTTTCGAAATCGTAATTTTCTTTTTTTGTAAAAATATTCTTTGGTAGTGTTAAGCCATCGTCTGGACATTGGAACTCCGTTTTTTCCTGAGCAAGTATTCCACCATCTTTTTTTGTTGTCTTTTGAATTGGTATCGCAATTCGGTTTTGTGCGATCAATTTATTTATACAAGGTTCATTTAACAAATCCTCTGGATAATCATACTCCATACTAATTTGTTCACCTACTGAATTGCTGGTAAACTCTTTACTTAACAAATGTCTGGAATTATAATTATAATTAGTTTCGGTTATTACTCCCTCAATAGGAATGCCTTCATTAGAATTATACGCTGTTACCTTTTTTTTGTCCAATAAAACCTTCCCTACTTTAATAGGATAAAAATGAATAGCCCTAAGTTTATTATAGTAGCCTGTTGAATTAACTTCAGAACAGGTTAACCATCTATTTAAATCATCAAAAATAAACGCCCAATAATTTCTAAAATCTTCAACTTTATATTCATACGTCTCTTTGTATGTAGGAAATAATATGGAGTTAGCCGAACCTGGATTCATTATTTTGTATATAGATTTTTTCTCTAAAAGGCCGTTATCTATTGCCATTGCGCCAGGTATTCCAGGAATGATTGATTCAAAATATAGTATCTTATCTGCTTTATTTTTATAGTTATATACTTCTTTTCCATTTTTATATTTAATTTCACCACTAGGGTTTGAAGTCGATATATCGATTGAACCTGTAAATATTGTTACCTCGCTATACCCTATTAACGATCCATTTGCATTATAAGAAAAAGGCTGTGTAGCATCTGATTGAAGGATTGTTTTAGCGGTATAGCCTAATGAACTTTCAGTGTTATTTGAAAATCCCTCCGGGCACAGTTCTGTAAAACTCTCCGCTGTTGAGTCACAGTTAGGGGGTGTGCTAAATGGATAAGGAGGGTACATAATAAGCTGATTTCGTTCTATGCCTTCCATAAATCTCCAAAAAATAGGCTTTGTTATCATTATTCCATTTTTATACTGAAAATGCTTTTGTTCCGCTATTTTATTATCAGCACTATATGATTTAATTGATTTTACTCTAAGACCGGCTCCTTTATTCTCATAACTAGTTGCCGGAACCTCTTTCATATATTCAATTTCAGCAGATGCCCAAGGTCCGCCTAAAACTCCAGTTTTATTATCGGGATAATTTACTATTATTCTATATTGTCCCTCTGTTAATGCGGAGGTTTTAAGAAGACCACAAAAATTATTTTGGGTTGCATATTGGATAACCTCTGGGCTTGTTCGATTATATTCATGAACCATTTCCCAATTACTTCCTACTTTCTTTTGCAATATTATATATAAACGGTTATCATTAGGATGTACATTGGATGCCGGATAATAATAATAATCTGGGCACTCTACAGGTGATGAGCTAACACCATTATCGCAAGGTCCCCCAGCTATACTACAAAGAATTTGATAACTTAATTTAACAGCAGGATGTTCTTCTGAAATATAAAACTCTAATGATTTTTCATTTGTACTACCCACATCGTACACGCTTGCTTTTACAAGTTGATATGTGCTTGTATTAGTAGCATAAGGAACGAATTCGTTTGCTTCATATTCTATTTCTGTAAATCCTTTGGTAGGGTAAATTATTTTTGAAAGAACTCCAGCTTTAGCATACTCTTCTCTGGCTTTTCTTGAGGCGGTGGAGTTGGAGTTGTCAAAAAAAGGAGGAAATAATACATCATAATATCCCAAAGTATTTAAATTTGGTAACAAATTGGGATTATTATAACCATTAAAATATCCCCAAATATCTTGGGCAAAAGATGTTTTGTACGGAACTGGAGCCGTATTATATTCAAATTCATAACTAAAGGATTTGTTGTTGTTATCAATATTTGAAATTTCATCAGAAAACGTAACAGACAACAACTTCAGTCTTTTCGATTTAACATCCGTACTCATTGGAGGAGGCCCACCATTATAACTTCCTAAATTTACTGTGGAGGTATAATCGCCAAAACCAAGATTCCCTAAAAAATAGGTATAATTAAAATTAAAAATCTTTTTTGATAAGGTTTCACCTTGGTTAAACACTTGGATATTGAGTAGCTTTCTACCATTTTGTATATCTAATCTAGTCCCGTAATTAAATTTTACCTTTATGTTTTCTGTGTTGATTTCGACAAGATCATACTCTTTAATGCTACTGGTTGAAACACTTGAAAACAGGTTCCCCGAGAAGTCAGATGCATCAGATGACTTAGCCGTAACCCTCTGTGATATATGAGGAATTGGTATTGGATTGTTTTCTGCATACGAAAAATTCATTTCATGATTAGTTGGTGAAGTAACTTTAGTTAAATAGAACGTGTCACTAGATCTTATAAATGAAGTAGAATCCATTGAGAACCCATTTAAAGTAAATTGATAGACTGTACCATCAATTGTTGTTGCTTTATAGCCTCCATCATTTGGTAGTTTCTCAAACCTAATATCACTCCTGTCTATTGTAATAAAATTACCACTTCTATCCCTGATAAATTTACCGCTATAATTCCCAAAACTATATCGAAAAAGGAGGTATTTAAATCCTTTGGACTGGAGCCCTCCAAATAAATCTTGTGTCTCTTCATAAGATAAAGTATATATCTCTCCTTCATCATTAAAAAAAGTACAGGTTCTTTGAGGTATATTAGTATAAAGATCGTTATATGTGTATGATAAATTTTCAAGCTGAACACCATAAGGGTTGATAGTATATGGAGAACTAAAACCATCACCATTATTAATTCTTTCTATGACACCTCCCGCAATAAGATTCCATCCCAAACCAATATTTGTTGCTTCTTGTTCCACCTTTAAACCATTACTATAATAATTAATAGATATGTTATGATTGATGTCTCCTTCTTTTAAGTTGAATAAAGGAACATTGAAATTAGTGGTTCCATTATAATTAGATACAGGGACCTCTACCGAACTCATTAATCCTGATATATTTGGAGATGAGATGTTTGGTGTATTGATTAGATTTTGAGTTTCTACATTTTGGCTATAGAAATTTACAGTAAAAAAAGTAAATGGTAGTAAAAACAATATTTGAAATATTTTTTTCATATAATAATATAGTTATTCATTAAATTCTCTTATATAAATTTTTACTTATATTGATTTTCTTTTCCACTTATAGAAACGTATATCGATTAAATAAATAATTTCTGTAAATCTATTATAATTATTTAAAAGTTATATAAGGTTTTTCATTTATATTTATAAGGTAAAATCTTAACTTAAGCGTAAGTTTCCTGTTTGTTTTTTTATAAAGAAATTTTCAAAAGAAGTCTCCTAAAATATATCCTAATCTAAATTATACAGGTACATAGCAATTAAATAACGCTCACCAAAAACAGCAATGAAGTTGATTAGGAAATAGAACGTGCGGTCAACCATTATATCGTTGATACGGTATTTTTGGATATGAGCCTATCGGCATTCTAAATTGATTATTGAACCAAAGGCTCGCGATGAAATTTATGATGCAATAGACTGGTGCCAATCCAAGCAAATAGGTTTAGGTGAAGAATTTTATGGCTATTTGGAAGGTTACTTTGAAACTCTCAAGAACGGTAATGCCAATTTTTCCATAAAACGTAAACCAGTGTTCTGGGAATTACCTTTGAAACGTTTTCCTTACGTTATTATTTACGAAAAGACCAAGGAAGCAGTAATTGTATACTCTGTATTCAATACACATCAACATCCACTTAAAAAAGTAAGATAAGTATAAAAGAGTACCTTTTCTTAGAAGTCTGTGACTTCGAAGCAATAAATGAATTTCAATAAAAAATAGAACAAGCTGTATTTAAGTAAAACTAGGTACAGCTTTTGTGTTATGATATAATGCGAAGTTTCAAACTTCTAGCATAGCAGGGGTTTTTTAAAGTGAGATTATGGGTTTTCTTTTACGTAAGAATTCCATACTGCTCGCTCTTTCTTTTCAAATAATTCAGAAATAATATCCATTGCAATTTTTTCTGTTGGATTAAAATTATCAGACTGCATATATGTTATAATACTTTTATAAAGCTGATTGGCTACAGGTCTGTTTTCATCATTATTTCCAATATTAATACTGCAAACCATTAATTGTCCACCATTTACGTTTGCCTCAAAAAGCATTCCTAAGCGGCGGTTTAAAAACCAAGTGTCTACAGGCTGAATGACAGGTCTAAAATGTGGTGGAAAGTTTTCCAAATTCATTATTTGTTGCCTGTTTGCTATTTCCCACCATTGTAAATCGGCGTAGTATTCTGTTGGGAAATCGATAAAAACGGGATGCTTGTCTTGAATTAAAATGCCTGTTGTATGTGGTGGTCGCATTTTAAACCAAGATGTATTCCAAAACACCGGCGTTTGGTATTGAACCACATCTTTGCCATTTTCAATGCTTCCAGAAGCTAGTAATAATACTTTTCTACCTTGTTTTAGTATTTGTTTAGCTTTGGCATCTAAAATTTTGCAAATATGAATGTTTGAAGACTGTGTTTTTTTATTTGATGTAGGATAGACCCAAATATTCCAATAATTTATATAAGTGCCAACATGAATTTTTAAAGTAAACTTTGAAGCTTTATTTACAAAGTTTAATGGTAGTTGAATATTTCCTAATTCATGACCTTTTCCTAATGGAATTGTTTTGTTTTCTAAATTCCCTGTTTTAATAATTTCGTTTTGATTATTAATTAATTCCCAAGCAGGGTTTGTGTTTTTTAATGCATTGCCACTAAAATTTGCCACTTCAACGCTAGCTTTTAATGTTTCATTGTTATAAAATGTAAATTTAGGAAGCCTTATTAATGGTACAACATCATTACAAAATGCTTTGAATTCGTTAGCTGTTATGTATCCTTTTTCATCCCAAAAGGCATCTAAAACACCAACTAATGCTGTGCCTTGTCCAGAGAAATCGTTCAAACTTAGTAATTGAAATCCAGCTAAATTGGGGGTTCTTAGTGTCGCTTCAATTTCTTGTTTATAACAAGATGCCTGTAGTTTGCCCGAAACCATTAAAAAATCATGTGCTTGGTCTGACATGTGATGATCTTTTAAATCTTCTTGAAACAATTCAAAATTCTTAGCTTTTAAAGCGCCTGTATATTTTTTAATTTCATCAAAATTAGGATATGCACACCATTGCCCCATTTCGAAGGTTACATAAGGTTTATCTTGGTTTTCAGTTTTGTTTCTGTAATCGAACACGCTTTCAGGTTGCGTGTCTTTCCACTCCAGCCCTCTAGGAGGTGACCTTACAATAAAATCACTATTTTCAATAATAGACCAACTTCTACCGGTGGATGCTCCAGTGAAAACTCGTTGTGGGTCGTAGGTTTTAAAATGACTTACCCAATTTTCTAAATAGGGTACATAATTTCCAGAAGGTTCGTTTCCGTAGGCCATCATACAGAACGAGGGGTGATTTCCATAAGTATCGATAATCCTTTTGGTTTCTTCCATTAAATAACTATCAATTGGTTTTCCATTACCTAAACTAACCGAGTATTTTGCCCAACTAGGCCCTTCAACTTGTAAATAGATGCCTGCTTTATCGGCAGCTAAAAAAGCAGATTCCGGTGGACAATATGAATGAAAACGCATGTGGTTTAATCCAAACGATTTACATGTTTTAAAAATTCGTGCCCATGAAGCTTCATCGGTTGGTGGATATCCAGTTAATGGAAATACGCTACATTCAGTGGTTCCTCTTAGGGAAATTGGACTGTTATTTATTTTAAAATGTTTGCCTTCAATTTTAAACTCGCGCATTCCAAAAACTTCTTTTTTGGTATCTAGAATGCTTTCATTCTTCTTTAAACTGATTACTATTTCATAAATGTTTGGTGTAAATTCGCTCCATGTTTTAAAATGATTACCCATAGGAATAGTTGCAATTAATTCGCTTGAAGTATTATCAAATTTAAACGTTGACGTGTTTAAAATATGCTCATGGTTTAATCCGTTTATTTTAATTTCTGCATGCAATGTTGCATTTGTTTTTTTATTCAGAATTATTTTTGCTTCAATCGATTTATTGGAAATATTGGGAGTTATCTTAATTTGATTAATGCTATATTCATTTTTTGGAGACAATATCATGTTACCAATAATGCCGTTCCAGTTCCCTTGTGTATGGTCTGAAATGCTATGTGAATTGATGCCAACATCTAAATCTCTAATGGCATTATCTACGCGAATGGTTAAGAGGTGTTTCCCTGGTTTTATGCTTTTTTGAATTGTAAAATTGTGAGGAACAGATAAACTATTTTGTTTTCCTATATACATAGTATCTATCCAAATTTGTGTTTGCCAATGGGGTCTTTCTAATGACAAGGCAAGGTTTTTATTTGTCCAATTCTCAGGAATTAAAATTTCTTTTTGATACCATACAGCACCAACATAACGTTTGTTTGGTGTCAACCAAAATGGAAATTTTAAGCTATCTTTTTTCCTGTATTTTTTCATGGCAGGATTAAAATACCAAGTGCTATCGTAAATGCTTCCTGTCCATTCTGTTTTTAGTGTTGGGTTGTAGCCAATACCTTTATCTCTTAATGAAGCTGGTAATTTAATACTGTCTTCAAAATCAAGTGTTTGCCAATGTTCTATTAAGCCTATATTATTAGGGTCTAATTTGTATGACCAATGCCCTTCAAGATTTAATTTTTCAGGTTGATTGTCACATTGAAAGAACGCAAATATTGAAAATAAGATGCACCAGAATTTTGTTGACATATTGATATGTTGTTTGTGATGACACTATTTTTTTGACTGAGGCTTCATTGGCTTTTTAGCTAAATAAATATTAGGGGTTTTGGGTGTTGTCATGCCATGTCCTAAATAAAAGCCAGTATGTGCAGGTTGATTATATCCTACATTTTGCCATGCAATACTGGTGCGATATAGCGGATCATGCATCAAGGTGAAAATACGCTCTGTGGTGCTATATGGTGTTGAAAATATAACCAATTCGGTGTTGTTTGAATTTCGCCAGATAATTTCTTCTCTCCAATCTCCTAATATATCGGCAATTAAACAAGGATTGGATTTTGTACCATTATTGCTTTTTAAGCTCATGTTGTCATAATTATAAGCTGTAAGCAGTATCTCTGAACTTTTAGTATCGGGATGCCATTTTGCAATGACTGTTTTATCTACTATTTCACGTAATAAATCGCCATCCCACCAGGCAAACATATTAAAACTAGCACCTCTTCTACCTGTTGAAGGGTATGTTGTAGAGATGACCTCGCCTTTAGCATTATGCACTCCAGAACCGTTAGACGCCCAACTTTCAGTACCTATATGGTTCGGGTCAATGTCGGCTGTAACACCTCTTCCAAAATCGCCTTTTCCTGCAACACTCCATAATACCTCACCTGTTTTGGGGTCTCTATAGTCTATAGCGGGAATATTTTTGCCATTGGCTACTTCATGCGTCATAAAATATTCCAAACCTTCACGAGTAGGATCAAAATCTCCTAAATGACTCGCATCGCCATGTCCAAAACCTGTGGAATATAGGCCTGTGCCATCATCATCAATAGCACAAGATCCATATTGTATTTCATCTTTTCCATCACCATCAACATCTCCAACAGTGATGCTGTGGTTCCCTTGCCCAAAATATGCTTCGTTGCCTTTTTTATTGGTGTCGAATGCCCATCGATTTGTTAGTTTACCATCTCTATAGTCATAAGCGGCTAAAACGGTACGTGTGTAATAACCTCTGGCGAATACTAAACTAGGACGTTTTCCGTCAAGATACGCCACACATGCTAAAAACCGATCCACTCTATTTCCGTAACTGTCACCCCAATCGGAGATGTCTCCTCTTACAGGAATATAATCTTGTGTTGCTATAAAAGTTCCTGTTTCACCAGAAAAAAGACTCAAATATTCGGGGCCAGATAAGATGTAACCATTAGGAGTTCTAAAGTCTGCTGAGGCATCACCTAAAACAGTTCCTACTCCATCAACAGTGCCATCTGCAGTTTTGCATGCTATTTCTGCCTTTCCATCACCGTCA
>LLBY010004756.1_pt3 | contig 18570 bp, 12 predicted proteins | sample 1489401 | NCBI WGS metagenome assembly LLBY01 (sample SAMN04092656, study PRJNA295927) | soil metagenome | biome: Soil prokaryotic community; feature: Bulk soil; isolation source: soil from tomato rhizosphere | host: tomato cultivar Hawaii 7996 | place: South Korea | collected 2011-11-01 | reverse complement strand
AAAATGACGTTTAGTTTGTCAGACAGACTTGTCGAAGCTCTAATTTTAAAAAACATCATTGCTAGCGTAGTCGAAAAGCCTTGACAATTTAATTAATAAGGTTTTAGACTTTAGTTTGTCTTGAGGAAAGTCGAAATCAAACTGACATTAAAATTCACTTTATTTAAAATCTTTCCAGTCTATAATGCGATGGAGTAACACCTTTAATCTCTTTAAATTTTCTGTTGAAATTTGCCGTATTTTGAAAACCACATTGTTCTGAAATATACGAAATAGAATAATCTGGGTAATTATGAATGAGTTTACAGGCATTTTCAATTCTTATTTCTATTAAAAACTGAAAAAACGTTTTGTTTGTACGTTTTTTAAAATAGCGGCAAAAAGCATTTTTACTCATATTTGCTATTTCCGAAATCTCTTCTAAGGTTATAGGTTCGGAGTAATTTTCCATGGCATAATTAAACACATCATTCATACGCTTTCCCTCGTCATCTGTATATTTCTTTTTATAAACAAATGAGGAAAGTGCTATTTTTTCAGCCTTAATGATATGGTCTATGATTTTTATAAGTGTAGCTATACGTTGTACTTTGTTTTGATATTTTAACTTATGAAACTGCTTAATAAGTTTCTTTTTTCTTGATAAAACCCTTATGCCATAATCGGACTGATTAAAGAAATCATGAAAGCTTTCAAAGTCAGCGAGTCCAAAAAAGTCTTTGCCAAATGAATTTTTATCAAAAAATAAAGTATATACGTCTGTTATTTCAGAGAAATTAATATCGCTTCTAAACACATGGGGTACATAGCCACCTAACACTAAAATATCGTTCGGCATAAAATCACTAATAGTATCTCCAACTAGTAATGTGCCTGCACCTTGTTCAACATAACTAATTTGTATTTCACTATGTTGGTGAAACTGATCATATAGTACACTTAAGTGTTCTTCTTGATAAACTAATGCCTCATTTTCAGGCTTCGGAATTTTAAATGGAAGTACTTTCATCTGTTTATATTTAGCCCCCTAACCCCCGAAAGGGGAATTCATACTAGTTCTAAGGGTTCTTTTTGTTATTTTAATCTTAACCCTTGGTTAGACTCTTAACCCATAATTCAAAACTCATAACTCATAATTCAATAACTCTTCCGTCAGATGTTACATCCATAATCATGTTCCTGTCTGTAAAAAGCGTTTTTAGCATGGATGTTTCATAACGACATGACTAGTTTTTTTGCTAATATTACTAAAAAAACAAAAACAAACCTATTTGTAGGGTAATATAGTATTACAATAGGCTAATAATTGTAATAAATTTTGTTATAGCAAGGTTTAAATTTGCATTTCTAAATTTATATATACAATGATAAAATGGGAAGGCGTTATGCCAGCAGTCACCACTAAGTTTACGAGTGACGATAAATTAGACCTTTTTATGTTTGAAAAAAACATTAAAGCTCAAATGGAATCAGGTGTACATGGAATTATTCTTGGAGGTACTCTGGGTGAAGCAAGTACACTTACACAAAATGAAAAGGAGATTTTAATTAAAGAGACATTATTAATTACAGACGGTAAAATTCCAGTAATTATTAATATAGCTGAGCAAAGTACTGCAGATGCCATTGCTGTTGCTAGACATGCTGAATCTGTTGGCGCCCAAGGCCTCATGATTTTGCCTCCTATGCGTTATAAAGCAACAGATTTTGAAACTGTAACCTATTTTAAAGCCATAGCAAATAGTACGTCGTTGCCTATTATGATTTACAATAATCCCATAGATTATAAAATTGAAGTAACTTTGGATATGTTTGAAGACATGGCGGTTTGTGAAAACATTCAAGCAATAAAAGAATCAACTAGAGACATTACCAATGTCATTCGTTTAAAAAATAAATTCGGTAATCGCTATAAAATTTTTACAGGAGTTGATACACTTGGTTTGGAAAGTTTAGTCATTGGTGCCGATGGATGGGTTGCAGGATTGGTATGCGCGTATCCCGCAGAAACAGTTGCTATTTACGAACTTGTTAAGGTGGGGAAAATTAAAGAGGCCATGGAGATCTATAGTTGGTTTATGCCATTATTGGAATTAGATATTAGTCCACAATTAGTACAAAATATTAAATTAGCAGAAGTTGCTACTGGCATAGGAACTGAAAACGTAAGAGCACCCAGATTACCTTTACAAGGTGCGGAGAGAGCGCGTGTTTTAAATATAATTGAAACAGCTATGAAAAACAGACCTATATTACCAGATTACAAAAACTTAAAATAAAAATGATTACAGGCAAAAATTATATTGGAAACAAACCCAGTGCAAAAGGGAGTATTAGTCACAAAACTATAAATCCCATGCTAAATATTGAAAATTCAGTAGCCTTTGTTGAAGCACTTCCAGAAGAAATTGAGGAAGCTGTTCAACTAGCTACGCAGGCTTTTAAAACATTTAGAAAAGCATCTGGAAAACAAAGAGCTGAATTTCTAAATGCCATTGCAGATGAAATTTTAGCCTTGGACCAAGAGTTAATCGATGCCTATACAACAGAATCTGGCTTACCTGAAGGACGAGCCATAGGTGAACGAGGAAGAACCATCATGCAATTAAAATCGTTTGCCGACTTGATCTCAAACGAAGATTGGAAAGCTAATACGTTTGACGCTGCCATACCCGATAGAACGCCGTTACCTAAAGAAGATTTAAGAAAAACGGTGATTCCCATAGGACCCGTGGTAGTATTTGGAGCAAGTAATTTCCCCTTTGCTTTTTCTACCGCTGGTGGTGATACCGCTAGTGCCTTAGCAGCAGGATGTCCTGTTATTGTAAAAGCACATGAAATGCATTCTGGTACATCTGAATTAGTAGCTACAGCCATTATTAAAGCTGCCGAAAAAACAGGCATGCCAAATGGTGTGTTTTCACATCTTTTTGGTCGTGGGCCAGTGGTCGGTTCAGCATTGATTAACCACCCGAAAATTAAAGCAGTTGGCTTTACGGGAAGCTTTGGAGCAGGTAGGGCCATTATGGATGCGGCTTCAAAACGCGAAGAACCCATTCCTGTTTATGCCGAAATGGGTAGTGTAAACCCCGTGGTTATTACACCAAAAGCTATTGAAACCCGCGGTGAAGCCATTGCTAGTAGGTATGCAGGTTCCATTACTTTAGGAACGGGGCAATTTTGTACCAATCCGGGGTTATTATTAACCATTGCAAGTCATAAAACCGATGCTTTTGTTGAAGATTTAGCTAAAAAAACAATTGCTATTGAAGCCCAATGCATGTTGCATCCTAACATTAAGGTAGGATTTGATAAAAATGGCGCTAGTGTAACTAATCAAGAAGGCGTAGAAACTGTGGCTAAAATTGGAGGTGAATTAAAGGATAATTTTGCTGCCTCACAAATTGTGACGGTTTCGGGAGCAGACTTTCTAGCAAACCCTAAAATCCACCAAGAAGTTTTTGGTCCGTTTTCTTTAGTTGTAAAAAGTAAGGATGAAGCACAATTGATTGAAATAATTGAAGCTTTGGAAGGCCAATTAACAGGAACAATAATAGCGGAAGAAAGTGACATTTCTAATTTAGAAGCTATAGCCGATGCTTTAGCAAATCGTGTTGGTCGTGTTATTTTTAATGGTGTGCCAACAGGTGTAGAAGTTTGTCCTTCTATGCATCATGGAGGCCCTTACCCTGCATCATCAAACCCCAAGTACACATCGGTAGGAACACATGCCATAAACAGATGGGTTAGGCCAATAAGTTATCAGTCGTTCCCTAAGGAATTACTCCCTGAATCGTTAAAAAGTTAAAAAGTTATATAGTTAAAAAGTTATATAGTTATAAAGTTATAAAGTTATAAAGTTAGAAAGTTAAAAGGTTAAAAAGAGAAACAAGAGGCAATAGACAATAGACAAGAGAAGCAAGGACTTAGAAACTCTGAAACACAGAATATAAGAGGCTCAGAAACTCAGAAATTCAGAAACTTTGAAGCTCTGCAACTTAGAAGCTTTGAAACTCTGTAACTCTGAAACTTTACAACTTTAAAACTTTAGTAAATAGTCATAATAACAGTTAAACTCATAAACAAATAAACCCATAACCCCATAAACTCATAAACTCACAAAACAGCCCATGGCAAGAAAAACTTTTTTTTGTGTAGATGCTCACACGTGCGGAAATCCCGTGCGTGTTATTGCTGGTGGTGGTCCCAACCTTATTGGAAATACCATGAGTGAAAAACGCCAACATTTCCTTAAAGAATTCGATTGGATTCGTAAAGGATTGATGTTCGAACCGCGTGGGCATGACATGATGAGTGGCAGTATTTTATATCCACCACATCATCCTGAAAATGATTTTGCAATTCTATTCATAGAAACATCGGGGTGTTTGCCTATGTGTGGGCATGGAACCATAGGGACTATTACAATTGCTATTGAAGAAGGTCTAATTTCACCAAAAATACCTGGTAAAATAAAAATGGAAGCCCCTGCAGGATTGGTAGAAATTGAATACCAACAAACAGGTAAAAAAGTAGATTGGGTTAAATTAGTAAACGTAAAATCCTATTTAGCTGCCGAAAAATTATCAGTTGAGTGCCCAGAACTTGGAGAAATATATTTTGATGTCTCTTATGGAGGCAATTACTATGCTATTGTAGATCCACAAAAAAACTTCAGTGGCATACAGGATTTTACAGCAGGCAAAATTGTACAATATTCGCAAATAGTAAGAACACGTATAAACGAAAAATACCCTGATATGTTTATTCATCCAGAAAATGATACCATTCGGGATGTAAGCCATATGCTATGGACAGGAGATTCTATAGACCCAACGTCGTCTGGAAGAAATGCCGTGTTTTATGGTGAAAAAGCTATAGACCGTTCACCTTGCGGAACAGGAACTTCTGCAAGAATGGCACAATTACATGCCCAAGGGAAACTAAAACTGGGTGAACCTTTTATTCATGAAAGTTTTATAGGCAGTAAATTCATTGGTAAAGTTGAAGCAGAAACAACTTTAGATGGTAAAAATGCCATAATTCCAAGTATTCAAGGTTGGGCTCAAGTGACTGGTTACAATACTATTATTATTGACGACGACGATCCTTATGCATACGGGTTTCAAGTTGTTTAATATAAAAAAGTTAAGAAGTTATAAAGTTAAAAGGTTATGAGGTTAAAAGGTTATGAGGTTAGAAGGTTGTAAAGTTAAAAGAGAAGTAAGATGCAAGACACAAGACACAAGAGTTAAGAGTTATGAGTTAAGAGTTATGGACTTTGCAGCTTAGTAGCTTTGCAACTTTGAAACTCAGAAACTCTGAAGCTCTGCAACTCTGAAGCTTTGTAACTTTGCAGCTTTGCAACTTTGAAACTTTGCAACTTTACAACTTCAGTAAATAGTCATAATAACAGTTAAACCCATAACCTCATAAACAAAAAAAGACACATGAAAAAAGTAGTTATAGTTGGTGGTGGCATTTCAGGTTTATGTAGTGCTTATTATTTAGTTAAGGAAGGACACTCTGTAACCGTTATAGATCAAAGCGATATAACTGCTGGCGCTTCATTTATTAATGCGGGTTATTTAACACCCAGTCATTTTATTCCGCTAGCAGCACCAGGTATTATTACCCAAGGTTTAAAGTGGATGTTAAATAGCTCGAGCCCCTTTTATATAAAACCACGTTTGGATTTTGATTTTTTTAAATGGGCATTATATTTTAAAAAATCAGCTACTAAAAATAATGTTGAAAAATCCATTCCTATTTTAAAGGAATTAAATTTAAAAAGTCAGCATCTATTTGAGGGCATGTTAGCATCTTTGGATTTTAATTTTCATTACGAAAAAAAAGGAATTCTCATGGCGTATAGCTCATCTAAAAATGAGGCAGAAGAGCATGAAATTGCAGAACGAGCTATTAAAGAAGGTTTAGATGTAACATGTTTAAATAAAGAAGAATTACACAAAATCCAACCGGTGCTTTCAGATCATGTCATTGGAGCTATTCACTATAAATGTGATTCGCATATGACGCCGAATCATTTTATGCTTACCATGAAAACATGGTTAGAAAATAATGGCGTCAAGTTTCATACCAATCAAATAGTTGAAGATTTTACCATAAAAAATGATAAAATAGTGGCTGTAAAATCCGAAAACATTAATTTTATAGCAGATGAATTTGTTTTAGCTATTGGAAGTTGGACATCAGCATTGGTATCAAAATTAAAGCTAAACATTCCCATTCAAGCAGGAAAAGGTTATAGTATGGATGTACACAGACCAACGGGTATTACCATACCAACGATATTGATTGAAGCTAAAACTGCCATAACACCCATGGATAATTTTACCCGATTTGCTGGAACTATGGAGTTTTCCGGGAATAACACCATCGTTAGAAAAGAACGCGTTGAAGCTTTGGCAAATGCCGTAAAAACATTTTATAAAGATATTGAAATTAATAACGAAGAGAAGGCAAAAGCGACTTCTGGATTAAGACCAGTATCTCCAGATGGGTTGCCTTTTATTGGCAAAACAAGTAAATACACCAACCTAACCATAGCAGCAGGGCACGCTATGATGGGTTGGAGCTTAGGCGCCATTACAGGACAGCTTGTTGCAGAGTTAGTTGATGGCAAAAAACCTTCAATAAATCTAGGTCCGCTTGCCCCAGAGCGTTTCAAATAAATATAAAATTTTAAAAATATGAGTAAATTCGGAATAGGAGGTTCAACCATAGAAGCAGAATTAAATGCTATAAAACCAGTCGCACATGTAATAAAACCTATTCAAGAAGCAGAATACAAAAGCAGAATACAAAAGGCATGCGAACTTATGAAACTGCAAAATGCCCAAGCTATGTATTTAAATGCGGGAACAAATTTACTTTACTTTACAGGAACACATTGGCATGCTAGCGAACGTATGGTAGGTGCCATTTTATTACCTAATGGCGATTTGCATTACATCGTTCCTAGCTTTGAAAAAGGCACCCTTTTAGATTTCATGGCCATAGAAGGTGAAATTCATTGCTGGGAAGAACATGAAAGTCCGTATCTGCTTTTGAACAATATACTTAAAGAAAACAACATATTAGAAGGTGATATTTTAATTGACGAAAGCACGCCTTTCTTTGTTTATGAGGGCATTTCTAAAGCTACAGGTTTAAATATTGAAAACGCACATACAGTAATTTCAGAATGTCGAATGATTAAATCTGAAGCTGAAATAGCCATTATTAAAGCCCTCATGGATATTACTTTAGAAGTTCACAAAGCTACCGCAAGAATTTTAAAAGTAGGCATCACAACTAAAGAAATTGAAGATTTTATTAATGAAGCCCACAAACGTTACGGTATGATCTCTGGTTCTTATTTTTGTATTGTTTTATTCGGAAAAGACGCCTCGTTTCCACATGGTGTTAAAACCCCAAAACCACTGGAATTAAACGATATCGTTTTGGTAGATACAGGTTGTTCGTTTCACGATTATATTTCAGATATTACCAGAACCTATATTTTTGGTGAGGCCAACGATTACCAACAAAAAATTTGGAACATCGAAAAAGAAGCACAATTAGCTGCTTTTACGGCATCACAAATGGGGCTTACCTGTGGTGATGTAGATCTGGCTGCAAGAGAAAAAATAGCATCTTACGGTCTTGGACCAGATTATAATCTTCCGGGATTACCACATCGAACAGGTCATGGCATAGGTTTGGATATTCATGAGTATCCTTATATCTTAAAAGGAAATAAAACTATTTTAAAACCAGGTATGTGTTATAGTATTGAACCCATGATTTGTGTGCCATCCGAATTTGGTATTCGTTTGGAAGACCATGTTTACATAACTAAAGATGGTCCAAAATGGTTTACGGAACCAGCACATTCTATCGAAAACCCATTTGGTAATTGAATCTTCGTTTTAGCTTCTAGGTGTTTAAATAGTTAAATAAAAAAAAGATAACATTGCAAAGCCTTAGTTTCAAACTTTGAACTTTGAACATCAAACCCACGTTTAAAGGGCTTTTTAGACAGTCTCATAAATTTGCTGTCATTGAGTCTATATTCTATTTTCTTTATTCTATTTTCTTTTAGAATACGGTCTAGAATCTTTTTCAAGGAGGTTTATATTAAAATTACACATAATCACACGTTAATATGCTGTTAAGGGTAATATACTATTACTTTCGGCTAACTTTAAACCATAACTGTTTGTAGATAATATTTATTTTTATAAATGAAAGATATTATCAAACAAATGACCAACAAAATACTTGCTATTTTAGTATGTCTTTGCTGTATTTCAATGTATAGCCAAGGTACTTTAGAAGAATATAAAAAAGCACTTGCTGTAGATTCTTTATTTAAAGATAAAGTTTTTAATTCACCATCAGGATTTTACTGGCTACCAAATAATAAACTTTGGTATGTTAATAATTCAAAATCGGGTAAAGAATATATTTTGGTTGATGTTGAACAAAAAACACAAAACCCTTTTTTCAATCATGATAAATTTGCTAAAGCATTGGCAAAACAAACCAATGAAACTATTCATGCGAACGCTATAGATATTAACAAGTTAGCGTATCACCAAGATAAAAATGAATTGGATTTTACCTATAAAAATACCGTTTTTACTTGCAATCTCAATAACTACACACTAACCTTTAATAAAACAGCTAAAGGCTGGCGAAATAAGGATGGAGATTATTGGGGAAATCGGTTTGACGAAACTAAAAAGCCACCAGTAACATCGCCAGATTCCTCTGCAATAGCATTTATTAAAAACTACAATCTTTATATAAAAAACATCAAAACTGAAGAAGAGAGTCAGTTAAGTTATGATGGTTCCAAAGGCAATTATTATTCCTCCTACATACAATGGTCGCCCGATGGTGAAAAAATAATGGCGTATAAGGTTAGACCCGGAGAAGAACATAAAATTTATTTCGTAGAGTCAAGCCCGAAAGACCAGTTACAACCTAAATTACAGTCCAGGGATTACCTAAAGCCAGGTGATCAATTGCCATTTAAAAGTCCGCAATTATTTATTGTGGAATCTAAAACAAAAATAGAGATTCCTACCAATGAATTTAATAGCCAATACAGCCTTTCGGATATAAAATGGCGTAAAGATAGCAGGGCCTTTACTTTTGAGTATAACCAACGTGGACACCAGGTTTATAAGGTTATTGAAGTCAACGCAACAACAGGAAAAGTAAACGTTTTAATAAACGAAACAAGCAACACGTTTATAGATTACAGTAATAAAAAATACCGACATGACATTGAAGATGGAAAAGCGATTTTATGGACTTCCGAACGCGATGGATGGAACCACCTGTATCTATACCATGGTGATGGGACCCTTAAAAAACAACTGACTAAAGGAGAATGGGTGGTTAGAAAAGTAATCCATGTAGATGAAGAAAACAAAGAAATTTATTTTACGGCGAGTGGTTTGGATAAAAAACAAGACCCTTATTTTATACACTATTTTAAAATAGATTTTGAAGGTAAAAACATGAAACGCTTAACGTCTGAAAATGGAAACCACAAACTAACCTTTTCAGAAGATTACAACTATTATGTCGATCAATATTCCCGTGTCGATTTACCTCCTGTAACGCTTTTAAAAACAACAGAAGATGCCAAAACGATTTTAGAGCTACAAACGGCAAATCATGCCGCTTTATTAAAAGAAGGGTGGATGGCACCAGAGGTATTTACCGCAAAAGGGAGAGATGGCATCACCGATATTTGGGGTATTATTGTAAGGCCCACAACGTTTGATCCCAATAGAAATTATCCAATAATAGAATACATTTATGCAGGTCCGCATGATTCGTTTGTCCCTAAAGAGTTTCATGCCTATTATTGGTCTATGTCTGCTTTAGCGGAACTTGGTTTTATTGTAGTGCAAATAGATGGTATGGGGACTTCAAACCGCTCTAAAGCCTTTCATGATGTTTGTTGGCAAAACCTAAAAGATGGTGGTTTCCCAGATAGAAAATTATGGATGAAAGCCGCTGCTAAAAAATACCCGTACATGAATATCGATAAAGTGGGGATCCATGGAACTTCTGCTGGCGGACAAAATGCTGGAGCTGCTTTGGTATTCAATTCAGATTTCTATGACGTGGCGGTGTCTTCTTGTGGCTGTCACGATAACAGAATGGATAAAATGTGGTGGAACGAACAATTTATGGGTTACCCTATTGGTCCACATTATGCCGCGTGTTCCAACATTGAAAATGCGGCTCAGTTGGAAGGAAACCTGATGTTAATTTTAGGAGAAGTTGATGATAACGTAGATCCATCTTCAACCATGCAATTTGCTGATGCGCTTATAAAAGCCAATAAAGATTTTGAATTAGTCACCATTCCCGGAATGGGACACTCCTCTGGAGGCGCCTTTGGGGAGCGTAAACGAAAAGATTTTTTTGTAAAACATTTACTAAATGTAACACCACCCACATGGAATGAAATTTACAATGAGGGCACGCCCAAAAAGAATATAAATAGATAAGTTAAAAGTTAAAAGTTAAAAGTTGAAAGTTGAAAGTTAAAAGTTAAAACAAGAAAAGAGAAACTTTTCAACTTATAAAGAGACAAAGTGGCAAAGTAGCAAAGCGAAAAGTAACTAACTAAAAAACTCAGAAACTTTGAAGCTCTGAAACTCTGAAACTCTGAAACTTAAAAAAAAAACAAACACATGAAAATCCATAAATCACTCATTTATACACTACTAACTGTTCTACCTGTGATGACAACAAATTTACAGGCACAAAATGGAGATCAAATTTTAGACGGTATTGGCGAAACAGGATTAATTGCTCGCTATTTGTTTGATGGTGATGCGAAGGATTGGTCACGAAACAATCTACATGGCAAGCTAAATGATTCGAAAGCTAATTTTGTTGATGACGACCTGTTTGGCACAGTGCTTTCTTTGCCAGCAGATAGTAACGCTTTTGTTATTTTACCAGGAGAAGCAGTCACCGGAGAAGAATCACTTAGTATAACAGGGTGGATTTATTTGCTTTCTGATCGTCAGGGGCAACATTTTTTTGATTTTGGAAAAAACACCAAATCCCATTTTTTTGTCGCTCCCATGGGAACTAACGAAAAACAAGGATATCAGGCAGGAATCGTTACTGAAGCAGGGGATAAGTACCAAACAGATCCATCAGCTATAGAAGCCAATAGATGGAACCATTTAGCTATTGTTATCAATGTGCCTTCAAAATCCCTCAGCACGTATGTTAATGGTAAACTCGTTAGTGAAACCAAAAACGTAGAGCTGGATTTAGAACATGTATTCGATAAGAATTCTAGCACCAAGAATATGCTCTATATAGGGAAGTCACTTTTATCTAACAACGCTTATCTCCATGCCAAATTACATGATTTTAGAATCTATCGAATCCCTTTGAGTGAAAAGCAAATCGCCAGAATTCACCATAATGCTTTGAGCGGTGAGGAGACGGTTGTAAATGAAACGAAAGATGTTGCAGACGACCTGCCTATGTTTTCCAAAACAAGTCCCCAACTTTATAACGAATACGTGACCAGCGTACCAAACGTTGAAATAGAAACAGTAGTAGGATATCTTCCTCGCTTACCGCGCTACGTAAAAGGCATTTATCGCAATGGCATGGAAGGTCCAGACGTCCGCGTACTATGGCCAGCACCAAAAGATAACAGTAACGTACGCACAGCAGGTCAATATACCATAACAGGAAGTATCGCTGGTACTGACTTAAAACCCAAAGCAGTTATAACAGTCAAAGAGGTCAAGGAAAACGCGACGCCAACCCGAAAACTAGAAGTTTTTAATCTGGATGAAGTTTCATTAAACCCAGATCTTCATGGGCATAACACAAAATTTATTGAGAACCGTGATAAGTTCATAACCACCCTTGCCAAAACAAACCCAGACGATTTCCTGTATATGTTTCGCAATGCCTTTGGACAGGAACAACCTCAAGGCGCAGAACCGTTAGGGGTATGGGACACTCAGGAAACCAAATTACGCGGTCATGCCACGGGACATTATCTAACAGCGATTGCACAAGCCTATGCGAGTACGGGTTATGATAAGGCACTCCAAGCTAATTTTGCTAATAAGATGGAATCTATGGTCAATACGCTATACGGGTTATCGCAAATGTCTGGGCAACCACGGGAAACAGGAGGAGCGCACGTATCAGATCCAACCGCTGTACCCATAGGCGTAGGGAAAACAAACTATGACTCAGATTTGAGTATAGACGGTATTCGTACCGATTATTGGAATTGGGGAAAAGGGTTCATTAGTGCCTATCCACCAGATCAATTCATTATGCTAGAAAATGGCGCCACCTATGGCGGGCAGAAAACCCAAATTTGGGCACCCTACTATACACTACATAAAATCCTTGCAGGATTGATGGATATATATGAAGTCAGTGGTAATGAAAAAGCCCTTGAAGTTGCTAAGGGAATGGGTGACTGGGTACATGCCCGTTTGAGTCAGTTGCCAACCGAAGCACTTATCAGTATGTGGAACAGGTATATAGCTGGAGAATTTGGCGGTATGAATGAAGCCATGGCGCGACTGTCTCGAATAACGAATGAGCACCGTTACCTAGAAGTTGCTCAATTATTCGATAACATCAACATGTTTTTTGGTGACGCTGAACATTCACATGGATTAGCGAAGAATGTAGATACCTTCCGTGGGTTACATGCCAATCAACACATTCCTCAAATTATGGGAGCACTCGAAACCTATCGTGATTCCAATACTCCGGACTATTACCGTATAGCCGATAATTTCTGGTATAAAACCACCAATGATTATATGTACAGCATTGGAGGCGTTGCGGGAGCCCGTAATCCTGCCAACGCGGAATGTTTTATCAGTCAGCCAGCAACAATCTATGAAAATGGTTTGTCCGCTGGTGGGCAGAATGAAACCTGTGCGACCTACAACATGCTTAAGCTAACCAGAAATTTATTTCTTTATGAACAGCGTGCCGAACTCATGGATTATTATGAACGGGGTCTTTATAACCATATCCTAGCTTCTGTGGCAGAAGATAGCCCTGCGAATACGTATCATGTGCCGTTGAGACCGGGCTCCATAAAACATTTTGGCAATGCGGACATGAAAGGATTCACTTGCTGTAATGGGACAGCTTTAGAAAGTAGTACCAAGCTTCAGAATTCAATTTATTTTAAAAGTATGGATAACCATGCACTTTATGTCAATCTGTATGTGCCTTCAACATTACACTGGACTGAAAAAAATATAACTTTAGTGCAAACAACTGCTTTTCCAAATGAAGACCATACGAAGTTAACCATTAAAGGAAGTGGGAAGTTTGATGTTAATGTTCGCGTACCGCATTGGGCGACCCAAGGATTTTCCGTAAAGATAAATGGCAAAAAAGAAAAAGTGGCTGCCACACCGGGAAGCTATCTTAAATTGAGCCGTAAATGGAAAAATGGAGATACCATAGAACTGCACATGCCATTTCAATTTCATTTAGACCCCATAATGGATCAGCAAAATATAGCGAGTTTGTTTTATGGCCCCATTTTACTGGCAGCACAGGAGTCCGAACCACGAAAAGACTGGCGGAAAGTAACTTTAGATGCTCAGGATATTAGCAAGTCCATAGAAGGAAATCCAAAGACTTTGGAGTTTAATATAGACGGCGTTGTTTTCAAACCTTTTTATGAAACTTATGGGAGACATTCGGTTTATCTAGACGTTACCCTTAAATAATTCGACCATGAACTATACATCTTTAAAAACATACCATTTCTTAATTATATTCTTTCTAACCATGATGGTAACCGCACAAAGCAACCTTATAGATTTGGTAAACTCATATAGTGCCGATAAACGTGCTTTAAATAAATTTTATACCCATAGTGAATCTGAAGAATACTATCAGCGGTTTATGACCTTATATGCTAACTGGCAAAATAAAATGGAAGCCCTGGATTTTGATGCTTTAAACCAACAGGAAAAAGTAGATTACCTCCTTTTAAAGAACTTGATTGAAAAAGAAACTTACTTTTTCAATTTAGATTATATAGCGTTTAAAGAGGTGGCTTCCGTATCGGATTTTGCTAAAGATATAGTTCCTTTCATTAAAGAAAGAAGACGGGGTAAAAAACCAGATGCCCAGGCACTGGCAAAAATTTTACACGATGCCAGCTCGAAAATTGATGCTGAAATAAAGACACTTAACGAGCAGCTTTTTAAAGATTGGCTAATGGCAGAAAAGGCTTCTAAAGTAATCGTGTCTTTCCAAAAATCATTAGAAGAAGCCTATTCTTTTTATTGCGGTTACGACCCTAGTTTTACCTGGTGGGTTGAAAAACCATTCGAACACATATCCGCTAAACTTTCTGAATATGCTAATCTACTTAAAGAAAACTATTCTAAAACCAGTATAAAAGACGATGGTAGTGGTATTATCGGAAAACCAATTGGAAGAGAGGCGCTCATTGAAAGTTTAAATTTTGAATTTATTCCGTACACACCGGAACAAATGATTAAAACTGCCGAAAATCAGTTTAACTGGTGCAAGGAGGAAATGATAAAAGCATCGAAAGATTTAGGTTATGGAACCGACTGGAAAGCTGCCTTGGAGCATGTGAAAAATACCTATGTGCCTGCTGGCGAACAACCTCAAGTTATCACAGATCTTTATAATCAATCTGTCGATTTTATTGAAGCACGCGATTTGATAACATTTCCGGAATTGGCAAAAGAAACTTGGGGCATGATTATGATGACACCAGAGCGTCAAAAAGTAAATCCATTCTTTACAGGTGGTTGGGAAATTAGTATTTCTTATCCTACCCAAGATATGAGTGAGGCCGATAAATTAATGAGCATGCGTGGAAACAATCCTAATTTTTCCAGAGCGACCGTACAACATGAATTATTGCCGGGGCATAATCTTCAATATTTTATGAATGCCCGCCATAAAAGTTACCGCAATGCATTCGACACCCCTTTTTGGATGGAAGGATGGGCACTTTATTGGGAAATAAACTTATGGAATAAAGAATTCCCCCAAACACCTGAACAAAAATTAGGGATGCTATTTTGGAGAATCCATAGATGTGCACGCATTATTTTCTCTTTAAAATATCATTTAGGAGACATGACACCCCAGCAGTGTATTGATATGCTTGTAAACGAAGTTGGTCACGAATACGCCAATGCCGAAGCAGAAGTCAGACGTTCTTTTGCTACAAGCTATACCCCACCATTATATCAAATGGCTTATATGACGGGAGGTTTGCAATTTTATGCCTTACGGAATGAAATGTTGGAAAAAGGGTGGACAGAAAAACAATTCCATGATCGTGTTTTACAAGAAAACATGATGCCCATCGAGCTTCTAAGAAGTCTGATACAAGATTTACCATTAAAGAAAAACCATAAAACGCATTGGAAATTCTCAACGGAATTCAAATGAAAATTTTTTAATACATGACAAAAATCCAAATATATTCAGATGTCAGACTGAGGTATCATTTTTATTCTAAAAAAAGCAACATAAAATGACGTTTAGTTTGTCAGACTGAGCTTGTCGAAGTCCTAATTTTAAAAGTCCAAGACATTGGAAGTATTGCTTTTAATAGCATTTCGACATTTTTGTTATGTACTAATATTAAAAAAAACTACTAAATCAAAAAATAATGAACCACCTAAAATTAAAGTTTAGTTTCCTATTATTAATAATAACCGGCTTGGGTGTTCAAGCACAGGGCTATTGGAGCCGACTGGAGGATAAAGAGCCGACTTTGGGAATTGCTGAGGTCTATCAAAAGTTTAATACACCCCATTTTCAACTAAAACTTGTAAAAGCATCCCAAACCGTTGCGGGTTTAAAACCAATAAAGAATTTAAATTTCGATTTCACCCCAAGCGATCGTTTGGAAATTAGGGACAAAGACGGTTTATACCATTTAGGTGACATCAATTTAAGAATTAAAGAAAGGGATTTCGAATGGAAAAGTTACTCCACTGCTGCCAAGCGTGCTGCTGTTACAGCGTTGGAAGTATCAGGGGCTGTTATCGCTGGTGCAGACTTAGCCAATACCTTACCAAGTGATATTCCTGTTACCATAAAACGTTTTTACGAAATAGATAACGACCATTTGGTGATGCGGTTTGAAATCACAAACAAATCGGCAACCGACATAGAAATAGGCGCTTTAGGCATTCCTATGATTTTTAATAATATTTTAGAAGGAAAGTCGCTAAATGAAACCCATGCTCAAAATGTGTTTTTCGATCCGTATATAGGGCTGGATGCAGGCTATTTAGAAGTAAAAAGACTTAGCGGTCGTGGTTCTGCGCTATTAGTGCTGCCAAAGGAAAACATGCCTTTTGAAGCCTATCGTCCGCTGTTAGACGACCCAACACCGAGAAGTATTGTTTTTGAAGGCTTTCATGAGTGGATGGCATATAGCAAAGCATACGCAGAAAACGAATGGAAAGAGGCAACCCCATGGAACAAACCAACATCATTAATCTTAAAACCAAATGCATCTAAAAATTTTGCCTTAAAGTTTGTGCTTTCAGAAGGTATAGAAGACATTCAACAGACTCTTATTAAAGAAGAACAACCTGTGGCAACAAGCATCCCTGGTTATGTCATTCCGCAAGATATTAAATCGCAGTTATTCTTAAATTACAAAAGCCATGTAAGCGCCTTTACTATAGAACCCAAAGGAAGTATTCAAATAGAGGAAGATGGCACAACCAATAAAGGTCTAAAAAAATACACCGTTCGCGGAAAAAAATGGGGACGTTCTAGGCTAACCATAACGTATGATGATGGTGTAAAACAAACGATAAACTATAAAATAATTAAACCTGAAACCGATGTTGTAAAAGACTTTGGACATTTCCTAACAACAGCACAGTGGTTTGATGAACCTAACGATTTATTCGGTAGGAATCCCTCTGTAATTAGTTATGATTATGAAACTAAAAAACAGTTAACCGAGGACAGTCGTGCATGGGTTGCTGGTTTGAGTGATGAAGGTGGTGCAGGGGGTTGGTTAGCTGCTATTATGAAACAGCATATTCAACCAGACAAAGAAGAAATTAAAAAACTACAACGCTTTATAGATGAAACGCTTTGGGGTAACATTCAATATAGCGAAGGTAAAAACAAATACGGTGTAAAAAAGAGTGTGTTTTACTATGAGCCTGACTCTTTGCCAAAGGGCACATATAGTGACAGCATAAACTATAAAACCTGGGCTGCTTGGGACCATAAACATGCAAACGATCCGGGTAGATCCTATAATTATCCACACGTGGCTGCCGCTTATTGGACCATGTACCGCTTGGCAAGATATCATGACGGCTTGGTGGATAATAGAACTTGGGATTGGTACTTAAAACAAGCCTATCACACGACGATTGCCATGACTGAATTAGCACCTTATTATGCACAATTCGGACAAATGGAAGGCTCTGTATTTTTATATATTTTGGAAGACCTAAAAGTTGAAGGATATGAAGATATGTCTGCCGATTTAGAAGCGAAAATGAAAAATAGGGCAGACCATTGGGAAGCTTTGGAATACCCTTTTGGAAGTGAAATGCCTTGGGATTCCACAGGACAAGAAGAAGTGTATATGTGGTCCGATTATTTTGGATACCATCATAAAGCAAATGTCACACTCAACGCCATTTTAGCTTATATGCCTACAATGCCCCATTGGGCTTACAATGGAAACGCACGTAGATATTGGGACTTCCTTTATGGTGGGAAATTATCAAGAGTTGAGCGTCAAATCCATCATTACGGCTCGTCCTTAAATGCGATTCCTGTGCTGACACAATACAGAAAAACCGCCGATAATTTATATTTATTAAAAGTAGGTTATGGTGGTTTATTAGGAGGCATATCAAATATTACTGAAGACGGATTTGGTCCAGCGGCATTCCATTCATATCCTACCGAATTAAGAATCGATTATTTATCTGGGGATTATGGCTCTGGGTTTTATGGCTATGCTGTTAATACCGCGACTTATATAACCAAGGATGACGATTTAGGATGGCTGGCCTTTGGCGGCAATGTGACAACAAAAGGTGATTTGATTGAGGTTGAAATAACAACTGCAGCAAAATCGAAAGTGTTTGTTGCTCCTAAAAAAATGTGGCTCACATTAGATGCCGGTACCTTTGAAAAAATAACCTATAATACCAAAACGGATCGCATAGAAATCACCTTAAATGGCAAAGATGAGTTTACGCCAAACGCCTATTTAAGAGTGAATGATGACATGGAGTTACCATATACAAAAGTAAGAGGTGCTTACCAAATACCCCTGCAAAAAAAGCCCCTTCAAATAAAGTTATAAAATTTGATGCTGGAAATTGCAGTATTCAGTATTCAGTGGACAGTAGCAGTAGGCAGTAGCAGTATTCAGTGGTCAGTATTCAGTAAGCAGTAATTTATGATTAACTATCAATTCAACAATTAAACGATTCAACGAATAAACAATAGTCAATAGTCAGT
>LLBY010000332.1_pt8 | contig 18634 bp, 7 predicted proteins | sample 1489401 | NCBI WGS metagenome assembly LLBY01 (sample SAMN04092656, study PRJNA295927) | soil metagenome | biome: Soil prokaryotic community; feature: Bulk soil; isolation source: soil from tomato rhizosphere | host: tomato cultivar Hawaii 7996 | place: South Korea | collected 2011-11-01 | reverse complement strand
GGGCGCCGGCCACACTTTTTTAGGGGGCGGTGACGCGGAGGCGGGCGAAGATTCGCGGGGCCTCGCCCAAGGGCTCGGCCACCAGGACGGTGACCGTCTCGGTGCCGTCGCCATTGTCCACCGGCGGGCTGGGCTCGAGCGCCGCGACACCGGCATCGTTCCAGACGGCGAGGTCGGACGAGAGTTGGGCCTGGATCGCGACCTCCTCCAGGGCGATGCGGCGACGGTAGGTGAGGACGAGGTGCTCGCCGGTCTCGTCGTCGGAAATCGTCGTCACGGCGAGCCCCAGGCTCGCGCCAGCCGGGGCGAGGTCGCCGCCGAAGGCGTAGTACATGAGCTGCGGCATCCCCTCCACGGGACTCGCGGCGAGCGGATCGCTCACCCCGTTTTGGAGCTGCCAAAGGACGAAGCCGGAAGGCTCGGGGCCGCCGGGCGAGCCGCCGGAGAGGACGCTGGCGCTCCAGTTGGCGCCGTTGGCGAGATCGGGGTGGCTGGCCGGATCGAGCAGGACGAGCGAGGGGCCGCCGCCATCGGGCGACGTCGGCCAGGGGGCGGCGTCGTCGTAGGCGAAGCCGTGCACGGCGGCGATGCCGAGGGAGAGCGTGAGCTGTTCGCCGCCGTTGCTGAGATTTTGATCGGCGCCCCACTCGCCGGTGACCGGCAGGCCGGCGCCGTAGCGCGACTCGAACGCGGCGAGGTTTTTCACCACGAGCACGTAGGCGCCGGGGGCGAGGCTGGTGATGGCGCCGGTGGCGAAGTCGTAGTCGATGCCGTCGGTGAAGCGGAGGCCGCTCAGGTCGAGGGTGAGGTCGGGGCTGAGATTATGCAGCTCGATGAACTCGTAGTCTTGCACCACGCCACCCGCGGGGGCGGGGCCGGCGGGGTTGTACATGAACTCGGTGATCGCGAGGTGCTCCTGGAGGACGCCGAGCAGGTCGGCCTCGGTGGTGGTAAACTCATACGGGGCCGACCAGTGGCTCCAGCGGCCGGAGCTGTCCTTCATGCGCACGCGAGCCCGATAGGTGAGGCCGGCGGACAGGGCCGAGCGGGGGATGGCGACCGTGGCGGAGAACGCGGGGAGTTCGCCGGACTCCCAGACCGGGTCGATCTCCATGATGTAGCCGGCGGCCGGATCGTGGGCGGGGGCGGCGGGGTTGTGGACCTGGCCGATGCGCCACTGCATGGCGGCGAAGGTGCCGGCGCCCTGCGGATCGGAGAAGGCGGAGGTGGAGAAGCTCAGGTCGTCCACCTGGTGCCTGGCGTCGCCGGTGTAGGTGATGACGGGCCGGGCGGGCAGGAGGCCGGCGTCGGCGTTGTCGGCGATGGCGTCGAGGTGGGCGCCGCGGCCGCCGGCGCCGACGCTCGGGCCACTGGAGCCGCTCCAGCCGGTGAAACAAAAGGCCTTCATGTCGGCCACCTTCGCGGCGAGCGTGATGGTGTTGAAGCCCTCGGTGCCCTCGGAGACGGGGGCGTTGCGCCAGCGATCCATGTCGGCCTGGTGGAGTTCGGCGATGACGGCGGCGCTGTGGTCGATGAGGCCGTTGACCTGGTCGGGCTGCCAGACGAGGTCGCGGAAGTCCCGCAGGACATTGCGGTGGGCGATCTTCAGCTCCGGCTTGTTGACATAGGGCAGGCCGTGCTGGGTGGTGCCGTCCCAGCCATAGAGGGCGTTGTTGGCGTGGTCCCAGCCGTTGTTGAAGTTGGGGCCGAAGCTGGCGTCCCAGTCGTAGGGGAGGAACCAGCAGAGGCCGCGCGCGGGGTCGGCGCCGACGGGCTCGAAATACCAGGCGAGGTTCTTGAGGGCGTGGCGGATGTCGTCGGTGTAGGGGAACAGGTCGTAGTGGCGGATGGCCTCGGCGACGGCGGAGTAGCGATACCACTTGTCGTAGTTCACATGGGTCTGGAGCCATTCGGCGGTCTGGCCGCCGTGGAGGTTGTCGCGGATGTTGTTAAACTCGGAGCCGTCGCGGACCATGTCGGGAGACTGGTAGCGGCGCTGGCGGTCGGCGTCCCAGATCCAGTCGGACATTTTGTAGAGGTTGCCCTTCTCCATGTCGCGGGCTTCGAGGAAGGCGGAGTCGTATTCCTCGACCGCCTGCTGGATGCCCCAGAAGTCGCCGGAGTATTGGGTGGCGGCCTCCGCGGCGGCGTCGATGACGCGGAAGTGGAACCAGTGATTATTGGCGGCGGGCACGCCGAGCTTGCGCCAGAGGGTGGCGCCGACCTGCTCGGGCAGGCCCCAGCCGTTGCCGCCCTTGGTGCCGAACATGCGATTCGTGGCGAGGGTCTTCCATTTCACCGGATAGGGGCGGCCGGCCTCGTCGCGGGCCTGGAAGCGGTGGCCGTCGTTGAACTTGAATTTGTAGTGGCGTTTGCCGCGGGGGAAGAGGCCATCGAAGTCGCCGTAGCGGCTGTTGCCGCCGCGGAGTCGGGCGCGCACGTGGTCATAGACGACGCCGTCGGCGACAAAGGCGCCCTCCCAATCCTCGACGCGGCGGGCGGCGAGCTCGGCGTCGGTGCCGTTGTTGGTGAACTGCTGAAATCCTTCGTAGGCCTGGAGGCCGAGCATGTCCTGCTGGCGAATGAGCCAGTGATAGACCGGCACGGAAGTGAGCATCGACGACGGCCAGACTTTGCCCGCGCCCGCGGGGGAGACGGAGGCGGTGGAGGCGACGTAATCGGGCACGCCGTCATAGACGAAGCAGGCGAAGTTGAGCGAGGGATCGTCGGGCAACGGCAGCCGCACCGCCGCGCCACCGGAATCGGTCGCGACGAGGCGGTAGCGCACGAGCGTGCGGTGCGCCTGCGCCGGGATGGTGGCGGTGTGGATGAAGTCGCCGGCCACGGCGTCGCCGCCCGTGCCATCGTCCACCATGGTGAGCGTTGTCCAGTTTTCCGCGGCCTCGAAGGCGGGATTGACGGGGCGCTCGCCGGAAGGATCGGCGAGGATGGCGGAGACCGTGCGCGGGAAACGCGCGGGGATGAAGGCACCCGGCGCGACGATCTGGTAGCGCAGCTCCATCGAGCCCACGCCCTGGGGATCGGTGGCCTTGGCGGTGATGACGATGGGGTCGCCGGAGCCCGGCGCGGCGGGCGTGTGCGCGACCTGACGGACCTGCGGCGGGGCGACGGTGGAATAGGCCGAGTTGCGCCGGCCGGGCGTGGGGCGCTGGCTGGCGGAAGCGTTGGAGGCGGGGCGTTTCAGCCCGACGTCGAAGGCGAGGTCGGAGCTGTCGAGGGTGGAGTTGAAGACGTGGACGGCGATGACGTTGGTGCCTTCGTGGAGGAAGGCGGAGGCGTTGGTGAGCTGCGTCTCATACCAGATGCCCTCGGTGTTATAGGTGGTGGCGAAGGCGTCGTAGGGGCGCTGTCCGGCCGCGACGTTGTAGCGGACGACCTCGACGCCGTTGATCCAGATGATCACGCCGTCGTCGATCGTGTGGCGCAGGGCGAGCACCTCGGGCACCTCACCGGCGGCGATGGTGAACTCGCGACGCGCGTAGATCGAGCTGTGGACGTTCTGCATCCCGGTGATGGCGGTCGCGATGACGAGGCCGTTGTCGATGGTCCCGTAGCCGATGGGCAGGGTGGCGGGGCTCCAGGTACCATCCTCGACAAAGCCCCCCGCGCGCCAGGCGGTGGTGTCGGGCGACGAAGCCTCGCTGTCGCCCCGGCGCCAGCGCCAGCCGGCGGCGCCGGCGTCGAGGTAGGTGAGTTCCGGGAAACTCGTGTCGGACATGGACGAGCGCCACGAGCCGCCGAGGTCGTTGTCGAGGTCGGGGTGGATGAGCTCCATCGAGGAGCCGCCGCCGCCGGCTCCCACCGGCCAGGGAAACGACTCCCCGTAGTCCACCTCGTCGATCACGGAGCCGAGGGCGTTGACCAGCCGCACGTTTTCGCCGTCGCCCGACAACTGGCCGCCGAAGGGCCCCGTCGGGACGAAGCCAAAGTCGGCCGCGAAGGCATCCGTATCCTCCGCCACCACGAGGTAGTCGCCAGCCGCGAGGATCGTGCCGGCGGGGAACGCGAAATCCACCCCCTGATCGAAGGCGCAGCCGGAGAGATCGACCGGCTCGGTCCCGGAGTTGAACAACTCGATGAACTCGGTGCGGGTGTTGGCCGCCGGCGAGTGGTGGATTTCGTTGATCACCACCCGGTCCGCCTGGGCGTGAAGCGCCGAACTCGGCGCCGCGCAGGCAAGAAGCAGCGCCAGCAAAGGCGAGCACCATGAGCGCCGGGCCGGCGACGCGGGGAGGGATATCGAGGGCGGCGAAGACGGCGGGGGGACCAGGGGAGGGGCCATGTGCCGTGGATAATCGCTCCGGCGCGCCTAAACAAGCTTCAGGCGTTTCAGGCATCGCTCGGAGCGTGAAAGGAGGGAAAGCGCGCGCGGCGGTGCAGGCTTGTAGCCGGGGTCGGCGACCTCGGGGGCGATCCGAGGGGGCTCGCCGTTATTTGTCGGTTTTTTGAGCTGGTAGGACGCTGAGGGCGGGGAAAAGCGGGGGAATCGGGGTGTCCGACCAGCCTCGTTACCTCGGCTGCTACGGTTCGGCGGCCGGAAAAGGAGACGCGGGGCAAACCACGGGCGCAGGGACGCGCCCCTCCACCTGGGCCGAACCCGAAACGCCGCCGTTCCGCTGTGGGGCGGGCGCGTGGGTCGATGGCGGAAGGTCGGCGGAAAGCCGGCGCTCCCAGGGGCACGGAGTTGTGTCCGTCAAGTTCAGCAAAAGCGACTGGATGGTTTGGTGATTGGAGAGACTAAAGATGTTTTAGGGATGGGGTGCAGGGGAAGGGGCCTTGGCCCCTTCCCCGCCCTGGATTGAGGGAGGGGCGGCAGGGGAGGCGCAGCCTCCCCGCCTTCAGGCGGCGTGTGCGAGGGCCGCGGGTTTGAGGTGTTCGCGGAGCAGTTCCATGTCGAGGTAGCGGTTCTCATCGACCCACTCCTCGTGGATCTCGACGGCGAGGGCGCGGACCAGCCGCAGACAGCTGGCCTCGTCGGGGAAGATGCGCACCAGCAGCGTGCGGCGTTTGATCTCCTGGTTGAGCCGTTCGATCAGGTTGGTCGACTTGAGGTGTTTGTGGTGCGCGCGGGGCAGCCGGTAAAAGGCGAAGGTCTCCTCAATGTTGGCCTCCACCCACTCGCACAGTTTGCGGTGCACGCCCTGCCAGCGCTGCAGCCATTGGCCGAGGTGGCGGCGGGCCTCGACCAACTCGTGCAGGTCGTAGAGCCAGCGCAGTTCCTGCAGGCAGTCGTCGGCGTGCTTGCGCGGCAGGTGGTCGAGCGCGTTGCGCAGGAAGTGCACGTAGCAGCGCTGCCACGAGGCCTCCGGCAAGGTTTCCATCACCGCGCGTTTCAAGCCGGGGTGATCGTCGCTGACCACGAAGCGCACCCCGTGCAGGCCTCGCGCCTTCAGGGCGAGCAGGTGATCCTTCCAGCTGGTGGCGCTCTCGCGGTTGGCCAACTCCACCGACAAGACATGGCGGCGGCCATCCCAGCCGATGCCGAGGGTGATCAACACCGCGCGGCTCTGGCCCACGCCGTCCTCCCTCACCCGCTCGTAACGCGCGTCCAGGATCACGTAGGGATACTCTTCTTCCAGTCGCCGCGTCATGAAGCGCGTCAGCTCCCCGTCCAGCTTCTGGTTTATCGCGCTGACCGCGCTGGCGCTAAACTCATGCCCGCACAGCTCCTCGGTGATGGCCTTCACCCGGCGCGTGGACACGCCCTGCACATACATCTCCATCAGCGCCGCCACCAGGGCCTTCTCGCTTCGCTGGTAACGCTCGAACAGCTCGGTCGAGAAGCGACCTTGTCGGTCCTGCGGCACCCGCAGCTCCAGCTTGCCCACCCGCGTCACCAAGGTGCGCGGATAGTGGCCGCTGCGGTAGCCCAATCGCGCCGCCGTGCGCTCGCCTTTGCCAGCTCGCAAGGCCTCGTCCATCTCGGCCTCCAACACCTCCTGCAGCAGGGTCTGCATCAGCTTCTTCAGCGCGTCCTCCTCGTTCAAAAGGCGCAGCAGTTCTTGTTTCGTCACGTTGATCGTCTCATCGTTCCGCTTCGGGCGGGTCATGGGTTTTGTCCTTCGTTCGGTGGTTTAGGTTTCGTCTCCCAACCACCTACCATGGCCCGCCTTTTTGCTGAACTTCGGAGACACTACCGGGCACGGTCGACACGGCCGTGGCTACATTTCTCGGGTAGGCGATTCGGGGGAAGGCTTTAACCAGGGACGAGCCATGGGTTCAGGCGCCCAGGGGGCGCGTTCCTCAGAGGCGTTTGAGTTGGCGATGGATCCACTTGGGGTCACAGCGGCAGTCGATGACCCGATGAACGGTCACCTCGCCGTTGGCGATTTTGTAGTAGATCGCGTGCGGAAAACGCCGGGCCAGCATTCGGTGATAACCGTGCCTGATCGGATGTATGCCCGCATACAGCACCAGCGAATCAATTTCGGCAAAGAGACTGTCGAAGAAGTAATCTCCCACCCCCGGCCCTTGGTGGTCGTAAAACGCCCGACCCGAGGCCAAGTCCTCGATCACCGGGGTGAGTATCCGCACTTTCACTCGAAGCGTTTGCGGAGTTCTTTTTTGGCCACGTCCCAATCAACCGTAGTCACTCGACCGGCTTTCAAATCTTCCTCGGTTTTACGCAGTTCCTCGGCGTGCCAGTCAGGGCTTTCAAACGAGGCCTCGTCGGCGGAGAGATCGGCCCACAGTGTCTCAATGATTTTGAGTTTCTCGCTGTTTGGCAGAAGTCGAAGCTCGGCGATGCTCATGGTCGAAACCGTGCGCGATGCAGGTGCGGAAGCAAGTTCCCTGATTTGTTGCAGGGACTGAGCCCAGGGTGTTGTGGCGTTGCTTGTTGATGGTGGGGCGGCCACTCCGCTGGCCGCCGGAGGCGGGGAAAGGCTGGGGGGCGACCGAATCGGGGTGTCCGACCAGCCTCGTTACCTCGGCTGCTACGGTTCGGCGGCCGGAAAAGGAGACGCGAGGCAAACCACGGGCGCGGCCAGCAGAGGGCGTTGAGCCCGTCGGCGAAGGGCGACGGCGACGAGTTCGGCGAAGCCGCCCGACCACGCGGATGCAGGCGTGGGCGGGCGGCAGGGTTTTCAGGGCGCGGGGGACGCGGGGGACGGGTCGGCGACGATGCGGAGGAAAACGCGGGGGCGACCGTCGAGGGCGACGGAGCCGAGCAGGGTGGTGGCGTCGCTCGAATCGGTGACACCCACGCGGGTCCACGAGAGCAGGTCGGTGGACTGCTCGATGTGGAGGGATGCGTCCGGGCGAAGCATCCGGGGCAGGCCGATGCCCAGGCGGTTGTTGGTAAACGAGGTGGTCGGCGGGGCCGGGTGGCTGGTCGCGGAGTCGATGCGGGTGCCGGCGAGGTATTCGAGCAGGTTGGGCGCGCCGTCCTGGTCGCTGTCGTGGGCGGGAAGTTGGCGGAGGGCGAGGGCGAGCGCGGCGGGGGCGTCGAGCCGGCCGCCGGAGACGCAGATGCCTTGGTAGGCGGGGGTGGCGACGACGGAGTCGAGGATCGCGGCCTTGATCTCGGCGGCGGTCCAGGAGGGGTAGGCGTATTTGAGCGCGGCGGCGGCGGCGGTGACGTGGGGCGCGGACATGGAGGTGCCGGTGTAGCTGTCGTAGGACGTGCCGAGCACGGTGCTGTAAATGTCGCGACCGGGGGCGAAGAGATCGACGCTGGACGCGCCGTGGTTGGAGGGGTTGAAGGAGCCGTTCCAGCGCTTGTCGGTGCGGTCGTGGTTGCCGACCGCGATGATGTTGGAGTGGGCGTGGCCGCTGGGGTAGTTGGGGGTGAGGTCGTTGTCCGAGCCCTGGTTGCCGGCGCAGATGGAGAGGAGGATGCCGGCGTCGCGGCAGTTGGTGAACTCGGCGTTGAGGCTGCTGTTGAAGGGGTAGTTTTGCAGCGAGAGGTTCATGATTGGCGCGCCGAGGAGGCGGGCGTAGGCCACGGCGGCGATGAGATGGGAGGTTGTGCCGCTGTTGGAGGAGTTGAGGACTTTGCAGGGGAGGATGGAAACGCCGCCGACCAGGCCGGCGATGCCGAGGCCGTTGTTTCGATTGGCGGCGATGATGCCGGTGACGTGAGAGCCGTGCCCCTGGTCGTCGGTCGGATTGTTGTCGTTGTTGACGAAGTCCCAGCCTCGGTGGTCGTCGATCTTGCCGTTGCCGTCGTTGTCGAGGCCGTCGCCGATGATTTCGCCGGGGTGGTTCCAGGCGAGGCCCTGGAGATCGGGGTGGGTGAAGTTGAGGCCGGAATCGAGGACGGCGACGACAACCCCCGGGGTGTTTTGCAGGATGGTCCACAACGCGGGGGCGTCGATGTCGGTGCCGGACAGGCCGCCCGACTGGCTGGTGTTACGGAGGGCCCATTGCAGGGAAAAATAGGGATCGTTCGGGAGGGTCGCGCCGAAGCCGATGCCGTCGGGCTCGGCGAGGGCGACGAGATCGGGGCGGGCGGCGAGGGCGGCGAGCGCGTCGGGCACGGCATCGAGCGTGGCGGCGGGCAGCCGGACGCTCCAGAGGTCGGCGGCGAGGGCTTCGTCGAGGACGAGGCCCTCGGCTTCGAGGCGGGCGCGCAGGGCCGGGGCGTCGAGCCCCGGGGCGGCGCGGATGATGAGCCCGTCGGCGAGAAACATGTCGCGGGCGAGGCAGACGGGCTCCCGCGCGCCGGGCCCGTGTATCCAGGACTCCACGACGCGGACGATCCGGGGCTGGACGTCGGCGCGGAGCAGGAGGACGCGGTTCCAGCGGCGCGGATCGGGCGAGGGCTCGACGCGTTGATCAAGCACGACGCCCCGCGCCACGGCGCGTTCGACGGGGTGGGACGAGTCGGGGCGGGCCGGGGGCGTCTCGGCGCGGGCGTCGTCGTCGTCGGTCCCGGCCCCGGCGGGCGGGGGGAGGACGCCGGGCGCGGAGGGCGGGCGGAGCGGGACGAGCAGCGCGCTCGCGGCGAGGAGGGAGAGAAGGAGCGCCGCGACGACGCGTGGAGTTTTCATGCCGGAGTCGCGGGAGCGCTTATGGAGCGGTGACGCGGAGGCGGAGGAAACGGGCGGGGGCGTCGGCGGGGACGCCGGCGGCGACGGTCTCGGTGGTCGCGTCGGAGGCGACGATCGACTCGGTGACGCCCGCCGGAGTCCAGGAGCCGGCGGCGAGTGTATCCGATACTTCGATACGATAGACCAGGCCGGCGGCGACGGCGCGTTTGAGGCGGGTGTAGGTCAGGGTGAGGACGGGCGGGGTCTCGGGGTCGGCGGGATCCTCGGTCACGGAGGCGGCGGGCGCGGAGGAGGCGGCGCGGGGATCTAGGGCGAGGGCGTATTCGAGCAGGTTGGGCAGGCCGTCGCCGTCGGGGTCGGCGAGGTCGCCCCAGACGGTGGCCTCGAGCTCGGGGTCGGCGAGTTGTTCGGCGGTGAAGCGGCCGGCGCGCCAGGAGGCGAGCTCGGCGGGAAGGGAGACGCCCTGGCCCAGGAAGGTGAAGCTCTCGGTGGAGCGGGGCGGCACGTTGGCGTCGAGGACGATGAAGCCGATGCGCCTGTTGGTGCCGCCCGGCGTGAAGGTGGTGGTGAAGGTGGTCTCGGCGTCGGGGGCGAGGGTGAGCGGGAAGGCGAGACCGGAGACGGCGAAATCGGCGTTGGGCCCGGGCAATGAGATCCCGTTCACGATCAGGTCGGCGGTGCCGGTGTTGCGCAGGGTGAAGAGCTGCGGGGCGGAGGGGATGCCGACGCCCTGAAGGCCGAAGTCGTGGAAGAAGGGGTTGGCGAAATCCCTGACGGCCTCGATGCGGATGGACGGCGTGGGCAGGCGGGTGACGCCGATCTCGTAGCTGAGCGCGGGCAGGGTCTCGTCGAAGCGGGTGAAGCGCAGCTCGATGGTGTTGGCGCCGAGGTCGAGCGGTTGGCGGGCGGAGAGCGGCAGGGCGAAGGGACCGGCGAAGGTCGGGGTGTTGTTGTGTTGGCTCAGACTAGCACCCCGGCCGAAACGGTTAAAAGCAAACAGCGAGCCGTCGGGGCGAAGGGCGGCGCCGTGGGAATAGCCGAGGGTGAGGGTGGCGAGATCGGCGGGGGTGTTGAGGGGGAGGTCGGGCGGTGCGACAGGACTGCCCCAGCTGAAGATTTGGCCGTCGGCGTGGAGGGCGAGGTTCTGGTCGCCGTGGGCGGTGATGGCGACGATGCCGTGGGTGGGGGCGGAGCCGGTGGGGTAGGGGAGGCTGCCCCACTCGACCACGCGGCCGTCGGAGCGGAGGGCGAGGAAGTGGTAACTGCCGGCGGCGATGGCGATGACGTCGGATTGGGCGTCCGCCGGGATGGTTTGCGGGGAGGTGGATCCGCGACCCCAGGCGACGACGGAGCCGTCGCGGCGGAGCGCCATGCTGGTGGTTTCGCCGGCGGCGATGGCGACGACCTCGGTGGTGGCGGCGGCCGGCACGAGCAGTTGTTGGGAGAAATTTTGGCCCCAGGCGACGACCCCGCCGGCGGAGGTGAGGGCGAGGGAGTGGGTGTCGGCCGCAGTGACGGCGACGTAGTCCTGGCCGCCGGGGATGTTGAGCGCGCCGTAGCTGTTGCTGCCCCAGGCGACGAGGCGACCGTCCTGTTTGAGGGCGACGGCGTGTTGGCGAGCGGCGGCGATGGCGATGACCTCGGTCTGGGCGGCGGCGGGGACGGGGGTGATGAAGCCGGTGCCGAAGGCTTGGACGGCGCCGGCGGGGGTGAGCGCGAGCACGACGTCCTGGGAAACGGCCACGGTGGGGCCGGGCAGGCGGGTGGCGAAGGGAGCGGAGCCGACGCGGGTCTCGATGCGGCCGAGCGGGGCGCGGACGAGGCCGGGCAGGGTCAAGGTGGTGTAGGGTGTGGCGGGGAGGGTGTAGGCGAGGGTATCGGGCGCGAAGTCCGGGGTGAGATCGCCGACGCTGGCGGCGAGGTGGGCGAGGCCGGGGGCGCCGAGGGCGCGCTCCACGACCAGGCTGTAAGTGCGGATGGGGTCGGCGAGCAGTCCGGCGGCGGAGACCGATTGGAGGGGATTCGAGGAGGTTATGGAGCGGCCCCAGGGGATGACGGTGCCATCGGCGCGCAGAGCGAGCGCGTGGGCGGGGCCGGCGGCGATGGCGACGACGCCGGTCTGGGCGGCGGGCGGAATCGTGTTGAGGGTGGATTCGAAGCCCCAGGCGAAGACGGTGCCGTCGCGTTTGAGGACGATGAAGTGGTTTTGGGCGGCGGCGAGGGCGACGATGCCGGTCGCGCCGGCGGGAATTTGGGTGAGGGTGTCGGTGAGGGCGGGGGAACCCAGGTGCCAGGCGAAGAGGGTGCCGTCGGTTTTGAGCACGAGGCCGTGGTTCTCGGTGGCGGCGACGGCGATGACGTCGCGCTGGGTGGCGGCGGGGAGATTGAGGTCGAGGCCGCCGGAGGTGTTCCACTTCACGAGGCGACCGTCGGTGCGCACGGCGAAGAGTTGGTTAAAGGGGTTGGCGGCGATTGCGGCGACGCCGGTGCGGGCGGAGGCGGGCACGGCGGAGTCGTTTTGCCAGGCGAAGACGGAGCCGTCGGCGCGGAGGGTGAGCGTCTCGGAGGAGCTGAGGCCGACGGCGAGGGCGATGGCTCGGGCCGGAATGGGGAGATTGGGGTCGGGGGCGTAGCCCGGCTGGAGGTTGAATGGGACATAGGTGCCGCTGAGGCTGACCACGGCGCCGTCGTGGCGGAGGGCGAGCAGGCGGTTGCCGCCGGTGTAAACGGCGCTGACGCCGGCCTGGGCGGCGGTGGGCACGCTGCCGAAGGGCGAGCCGGAGGTGGTGACGGCCCAGGGCAGGGCGGCGCCGTCCGGGGTGGCGAGCAGGTTGTGGTATTGCCCGGCGGCGAGGGTGGCCTCGTGGATGGGTTTGGTGGGGGCGGGAGTGACGCGCAGGTCGATGCGGTTGGGGCCTTCGCGGAGGGTGAGTGCGGCGGAGAGGGGCGTGGCGAGGACGGGACGGAAGGGGGGGCTGTAGCCGATGTCGCCCCACTGGACGACGGAGCCGTCGGCCTTGAGCACGGCGCTGTTAAATCTGCCGGCGGCGATGGCGACGACGTTGACCGGGGCGGTGGGTGGGATGGTGAGAACCGAGGAGCCGTTTTCGCCCCAGGTGACGAGGCCGCCGTCGGCCCGCAGGGCGAGGGCGTGAGATTCGCCGGCGGCGATGGCGATGACGCCGGATTGGGCGGCGGTGGGGACGGTGGTGAGTTGGGAGGAGCCGCCCCAGGCGAGCACGGAGCCGTCGGCTTTGAGGGCGAGGCTGTAACCGGAGCCGGCGGCGATGGCGACGACGTCGGCAGCGGCCTCGGGGGGCGGGGTGGGCGCGGAGCCCCAGGAGATGACGGAGCCGTCGGTTTTGAGCGCGAGGGCGTGGCCGGTGCCGAGGGCGATGACGAGGTTGTCGGAACCGAGGTTAAGCGGCGGGGAGTTTATGAAGTAGGCGTCGCCCCAGCCGACGATGGTGCCGTCGCGGCGGAGGGCGAGGGAGTTGGGGCCGCGGGCGGCGATGGCGGCGATGCCGCTTTGGGCGGAAGAGGGAATGGCCAGGGTGGACGGGGAGGCGGCCGATCCCCAGGTCACGGGGCTGCCGTCGGCGCGGAGGGCGAGGATGTGGCTGGAACCGGCGGCGATGGCGGTGAGGTCGGATTGGGCGGCGACGGGAATGGTGGTAAGGGAGCCGGAGCCCCACCAGGAGAAGGCTCCGCCGCCGGGGGTGATGCCGATGGCGAGGTTTTGGCCCAGGGCCAGGCTCGGGCCCTGGGTGACGAGGCGGAAGGGGGCTCCGTTGACGCGGAGCTGCAGCTGGCCAGGCTCGGCGGCGGTGGCGGCGAGACGGGCGGCGTGCGCCGCGTAGGGGACGGTCTGGGTGTAGCTCAGGGTCGCGGGGTCGAAGGCTGGGGTGAGGTCGCCGGTGGAGGAGGCGAGCGATGCCAGCGCGGGGGAGGCGGGGGCGCGGGTGGCGGTGAGCGTGTAGGTGCGGGCGGGGGCGGTGAGGAGGCCGAAGGCGAGAGGCGGGAGGACGTTGCCGCCCCACGCGACGACGGAGCCGTCGGTCTTGAGCGCGAGGGTGTGGTTGGCGGTGGCGGAGATCCAGGCGACGCCGGACTGGGCGGAGGGGGGCACGGTGGTTTGGCCGGCGAAGTTCTCGCCCCAGGCGACGACGGTGCCGTCGCGGCGGAGGGCGACGGCGTGGCGGTCACCGGCGGCGATGGTGGCGAAATCGGCGTCGGCGGGGATGTTGTTGAGCACCGAGAAATTCTCGCCCCAGGCGACGAGGGAACCGTCGAGTTTCAGGGCGAGGCTGAAGTTTTCCCCGCCGGCGATGGCGACGACGCCCGACTGGGCGGCGGAGGGGATTTGAAGGACGGAGTGGCTGGAGGAGAGGGAGTGGCTCCAGGTGGCGACGGTGCCGTTGGCGCGCAGGGCAAGCAGGTGGTCGCGGCCGGCGGCGATGGCGAGGATTTCGGTCGAGGCATGGCTCGGGATGGTGGTCGAGGAGCCCCAAGCGCGCAGGGTGCGGTCCTCGAGCAGGGCGATGGCGTGATTTTGGGCAACGGCCACGCGGATGGCGCGGGGGCGTGGGATCGAGCCGCCGGGGCTGGCCGTGGAGGTGAGGTCGGAGGGCGGGGTGGTGCCGCGCAGGGTGGCGATGGTGCCGTCGAAACGCACCGAGTAGTCGCCGAGGCCGCCGCTGGCTAGGGCTACGCTGTTGCCGAGGGTGTTGGTCGGCGGGGAGGGGAGGATGAAGCTGGAAGTCGTGGCCCTGCGGAAATCGAATTGGCCGAGGTGATCGAGCACCCAGTTGCGGTCGCGGCCGGCCACCAGCGGGGTGGCGGCGAGCGGGATGCCGCCGGCGGCGGTGGTGCGGAGCCGGATGAGGTTGGCCCCTCCGCGCAGGGGGAGGCGGGCGTGGCGCGGGGCGGCGAGGCGAATGTCAGCGTGGGAGCTCTGGGTGGAAAGGTAGCCCCAGGTGACGACCGAGCCGTCTTCGCGGAGGGCGGAGCTGTGTTGCTCGCCGGCGGCGATGGCAATGACGCGGGTGGCAGAGGTCGGGATGGTGGCCAGGGGATGCGGAGAGATGGGACCCCAAGTGACCAGGCTGCCGTCGCCGAGCAGGACGAGAGCGTGATCGTGGCCGGCGGCGATGGCGACGGCGCGGGTGCCGATGCTGGCGGGCGGGGTATTGAGGCCGTTGCTGGAAGTGCCCCAAGCGATGACGGAGCCGTCGGATTTGAGGGCGAGGCTGAAGTCGCGGCCGGCGGCGATGGCGGTGACGCCGGAGGAGACGCTTTCGGGCGTGGGGACCCCGAAGTAGCCGCAGGAGATGACGGAGCCGTCGGATTTGAGCGCGAGCAGGTGGGTGCGGCCGGCGGCGATGGCGGTGACCCCGGACCGGGCTTCGAGAGGTATCTCGGGCGCGGCGGAACCCCAGGTGAAGACGGAGCCGTCGTGTTTGAGGGCGGCGCTGAAATCGTAGCCTGCGGCGATGGCGGCGACGTCGTGGTTGACGAGAGCGGACGGGCGGAGCGGGTCAGGGACGTTGCCCCAGGTGACGAGGGTGCCGTCGGACTTTAGGGCGAGGGCGTGGCTGTAGCCGGCGGCGATGGCGGTGACGCCGGACTGGGCGGCGGCGGGGATGGTGGCGAGGTCGATGGCGGCGGAGCCCCAGACTAGGGCGGCGCCTCGAGGGGTGAGGCCGACGTTAAAGTTGGAGCCGCCGTCGAGGGTGGCGCCGAGGGCGAGGCGTTGCACGGGGCCGCCATTGACCGAGACATCGAGGCCGGCGAGCGGTTCGAGTGGAGTCGGCGTGAGGGTGACGGCGCGGGTGGAGGACGGGAGGGTTTGGGAGTAGGCGGTGGTGTCGGGCGCGAAGGCGGGGGCAAGGTCGCCGCCGGAGGAGCGCAGGTCGGCGAGGGCGGGGCTGGGGGCGGCGCGGGTGGTGGCGATGGTGTAGGCCGTGCCGGGAGGGCCGGAGCGGAGCAGGTCGAACGGAGCGGGCGGCGTGGTCGAGATGTTGCCCCAGCTGACGATGGAGCCGTCGGTTTTGAAAACGGTGACGTGGGCGGGGCCGGTGACGAGGTCGCCCGCGCCGGTGAGGGCGGCGGACGGGATGTTGTTGAGAACAGGGACGTAGGTGGTGCTCGCGCTGTAGAGGCCGACCGAGCCGTCGCCGAGCAGGACGGCGGTGAAATCGGTGCCGGCGGCGAGGCGGACGGCGGGCAGGGGCAGGATATAGCGGGTGGGCTCGCCGGAGGTGGTGTTGTCCTTGCCCCAGACCAAGAGAGTGCGGTCGGACTTGAGGGCGACGCTGTGGTAGGTGCCGGCGGCGATGGCGACGACGCCGGATTGGGCGGCGGTGGGCACGGTGATTTGTCCGTGGGAGTTGGAGCCCCAGGCGACGACGGAGCCGTCGTGACGGAGGGCGAGGAAGTGGGAGGCGCCGGCGGCGATGGCGAGCACGTCCGTCTGGGGGCCAACCGGAGGGGGGCCGGAGGGGGAGGCGGAGCTGTCCCACGTGGTCACGGCTCCGGTGCGGGAGAGGGCCACGCTGTATTTGCCGGCGGCGGCGATGGCGACGGTGGGGAGGTCGGCGAGGGATGTGGGCACGGCGGGGCTGGAGCCCCAGGAGACGACCGAGCCGTCCGCGCGGAGGCCCAGAGTATGATGGGAGCCGGCGGCGAGGGCGACGAGTCCGGTGGTGCCGCCGGGGGCGGAGGGCGGGGCGGTGACGGAGCCGCCCCACACGCGGGGTGCGCCGTCGGAGTCGAGCGCGGTGCTGTAATCGGTGCCGGCAGCGACGGGCACGCGGTCGGGCGACACATCGCCGGGGGCGGTGACGCGCAGTTCGAGTTTGCCGGTGCCCGCCGGTATGGGGAGGCGCGAGGAGGCGGGCAGGCGCAGGCCGGAAGCGGCGACGGGCACGGTGAGGGCGGGAGCGCCGGAAGCGCCCCAGACGACCAAGGTGCCGTCGGGTTTGAGGGCGGCGGCGAAGTTCTCGCCGACGACGATAGCGACCGCGTCGGTGACGGAGGTCGGGATGGTGGTGGGGATCGGGGTGTTTGGGCCCCAGATGAGGACGGAGCCGTCGTCCCGCAGGGTGGCGATGTGATCGGTGCCGGCGGCCATGCCCGCGACCCGGGTGAGCGAGGCGGGCGGAAATCCGGTGTCGTAGGGGGAGTAGGTGGATAATGTGCCCCAGGTGACGAGGGCGCCGTCGGACTTCAGGGCGAGCGAGTAGGTGGAGCCGGCGGCGATGGCGACGACGCCGGAGGTGGCGGCGGAGGGGACGGAGGTGGCTTCGGTGCCGTAACCCCAGGCGATCACGGCCCCCGCGTCGGTGAGGGCGAGGCTGTGGGACTGGCCGGCGGCGATGGCGACGATGCCGGACAGGGCGGCTTCGGGTATGTCGGCGGCCTGGTTTTCGCCCCAGCCGACCACCGAGCCGTCGCCACGAAGGGCGAGGGCATGGTCTTCGCCGGCGGCGATGGCGACCACGCCGGATTGGGCGTCGGGCGGGATAGTGGCGAGGGCGGGGGACAGGTCGCCCCAAGCGTGGACGGAGCCGTCGGTTTTCAGCGCGAGATTAAAGTCTTCCCCGGCGGCCACGGCGACGACGTCGGAAGTGGCGGCGGTGGGAATGGTGATCAGGCCGTAGGCGCTTTCGCCCCAGGCGACGACGGAGCCATCGTCGCGCAGGGCGATGAGATGGTGGCGACCGGCGGCGAGGGTGGCGCCGGGCGAGACCTGACGGAAGGTGCCGTCGGCGTCGCGCAGGTGAAGGCGCCGGGAGGCGTCGTCGATTCGTGGATACAGGACGAGGGATTTTTCCGTGGATGTGAGCGTGGCCTCGTAGCCGAGGACGGCGGGGTCGAAGGTCGGGCTCAGATCGGCCGGCGCGTGATCCAAGGCCGGCAGCGTGTCCGCAAGGGCCGCGATCGGCAGGATGGCGGCGAGACCGAGCAGGCGGTGGCGGCGGGAGAGCGACGTGGCGAGAGAAGCGGAGAGAGGCATGGGGGATCGGAGACCGGGGCATGGGGCCGATTTGGCGGGCGGAGCGTGAATATACCTAGGCGGGGACGGCGAGTGGTTTTGCAAAACGAGTGACGCGCCGTGCGGAGCAATGCGGGCTTGGCGCGGGCGGGCGGGTGCGCTGCGCTGGCCGGCACATGAGCCGAAACGTCGTTACTTTTCACTACACGCTGCGCGATACGCGGGGGGCGGTCTTGGACGCCTCCGTCGGGGGCGACCCCATTTCGTTTCTCGAAGGCGCGGGGCAGATCGTCGAGGGGCTCGAGGAGGGGCTGCGCGGGCTGGCGGCCGGCACGCAGGCGAAGATCGGCGTGCCCGCCGCCAAGGCCTACGGCGAACGGGACGAGGCGCAGGTGCAACGCGTGCTAAAATCGCTCCTCCCCATCGAGGGCGAGGTGAAGCCGGGCGACCAGTTCCGCGCCGGGTCCGACGCCTACGCGCCCATCGTCACGGTGCGCGGCGTCGAAGGCGAGGAGCTGCTCCTCGACGCCAATCACCCCCTCGCCGGCGTGGATCTGGAGTTCGAGGTCCAGGTGATCGCGGTGCGCGCCGCGTCGGACGACGAGATCGCCCACGGCCACGCGCATGGGCCGGATGGTTGCGGCGACCATGGAGCCGGTGGCGAGGCCCACGGGGAGGGTGGCTGCGGCGACCACGACTGCGGCTGCAAAAGCTGAGGCCCGCCGCAAGCGTCCACGTTGTTAACCCGCCACGGGCGGGGTGCGTAGGAACGCGGGGGCAAGTAAGGGCTTCCCCCCGCGCGAGGGGAGAAACACGAGACCCGCCGGAGCATGTGGCCCGGCGCAGGTTATATCATTCACACATCTTTCAGTAGGCCTGATGAGGCCTAGGCGAGGTCGATGATATATAATGCGTAAATCATATTACAGCAATTATTTGTGATGGATGTGCTGTATTTTTTACATATTTAAAGTGGTATTAACCCCGAACCATTGGCGCTTTGTTGAGGTCTGGTGGCGATTGCCCCGAGTCTCGTCCCGTTCTTGCCTTTCCCTTTCCATTACCTCTGTCGCCGGCGATTTTTCCGCCGGAGTTTTTGTGCGCCGCGCGATTCTTCCCCATGAAATACTCCATCTCCTTCACCGCGACTTTGGAGCAGGTTTTTCCTTTGAGGGCGGGGCGATGGAGGCGCCGGGCGGCGTGGTTGGTCTGGGTGCCGTGCGGGGCGGCGTTGTTGGCGGCCGAGACGGATTTCGGGAATCTGAGCTTGGAGGAGTTGATGAACGAGACGGTGACCTCGGTCTCGAAGCGGGAGCAAAAGCTGTCCGACACGGCCTCGGCGGTAACGGTGCTCTCGAACGAGGAAATCCACCGTTCCGGGGTGACGAGCATCGCGGATGCGCTGCGGCTGGTGCCGGGCATGGCGGTGGGATCGGTCAACTCGAACGAGTGGGCGATCTCCGCGCGCGGGTTCAACAATCTCTACGCGAACAAGCTGCTGGTGTTGGTCGATGGGCGCGCGGTTTATTCGCCCATTTTCGCGGGGGTGTATTGGGACCTGATGCCGGCAAATTTGGAGGACGTGGATCGCATCGAGGTCATTCGCGGGCCGGGGGCGACGGTG
>LLBY010015068.1_pt4 | contig 18699 bp, 9 predicted proteins | sample 1489401 | NCBI WGS metagenome assembly LLBY01 (sample SAMN04092656, study PRJNA295927) | soil metagenome | biome: Soil prokaryotic community; feature: Bulk soil; isolation source: soil from tomato rhizosphere | host: tomato cultivar Hawaii 7996 | place: South Korea | collected 2011-11-01 | reverse complement strand
GGCACCAACGAAATCAACCGCCTCTTCATCCCCGGCCTCCTCCAACGCCGCGAACAACGCGGCCGCTTCCCCCTCGCCGCGACCATCAAACACGTCTTCGCCCACCTCGACGCGCCCGCCCCCGCCACGCCCGACACACCCCTCCACGCCGCCCGCGTCCTCCTCGCCAGCGCCAAAACACTCGTCTTTTTCCTCGGCGGACTCGCCGCCGAAAAATTCGGCGCCCGCCTCGCGCACGAACAGGAGATCTCCGCCGCGCTCGGCAACCTCGTCTGTGAACTCTACCTCTCCGAAAGCGCCGTGCTCCGCGCCGAGAAAAGCCGTATTCTCAATCACACTACACACGCCCTGCACGCGGACCTCGCCCTCCTCTACGTCAACGCCGCCGTCCTCCGCATGAGCGCCGCCGCGCAACGCGTGCTCGAGGCCGCCGCCGCCCCCGAAACCCTCCACGCGCACCTCGAAACCGTCCGCCGCCTCCTCCCCTGGACGCCCCCCAACTCCATCGCCCTCCGACGTCGCGTAGCCGAGTCCATCTGCGAACACGGAGACTACCCCGCATGAACCACCATCACCTCCTCCGCCTGCTCCCGCTCGCCCTGCTCGCCCTCCTCGCGTGTATCGCGCAAGCCCGCCCGCCGACCCACGCAGACGTCCCTTACGGTCCCCACGCGCGCAACGTCCTCGACTTCTACCAAGCCGACTCCGCGCAACCGACCCCGCTCGTCATCTACATCCACGGCGGCGGCTTCATCTCCGGCGACAAGGCAAAGATCTCCGAAGGCAAGGACCTCCGGCGCTTCCTCGACGCCGGCGTCTCCTGCGCCGCCATCAACTACCGCTACATCACCGCCCCCGCCAGCCCCGACATCCCGCTCCAGGACGTGCTGCGCGACTGCGCCCGCGCCCTGCAGTTCCTGCGTTCCCGCGCGGCCGAACTCAACATCGACAAAACCCGCGTCGCCGCCTTCGGCAGCTCCGCCGGCGCCGGCACCTCTCTCTGGCTCGCCGCCCACCCCGACCTCGCCGACCCGCAAAACGCCGACCCCGTGCTTCGCGAATCCACGCGACTCGCCTGCGTCGGCGCGATGTCCACCCAGTTCACCTACGACTTCCCGCGCTGGCGCGAAGTTTTCGGAGACACCGCCTTCGAGTCCTTCGGCGGTCGCTACCGATCCCCCGCCCTCTACGGCTTCAAAACCGAGGCCGAACTGCAAACCCCCGAAGGCCTTCGCATCCGCGCCGACTGCGACATGTATGCGCTCCTCTCGCCGACGACGCCGCCCGTTTTCCTGAGCACCAAGCTCCCCGACCTCGACCTCACCAACTCCTCGCAATTCCTGCATCACCCGCGGCACGCGCAGCTCATCTATGAACGGTGCAAGGAACTCGGCGTCCCCGTCACGACCATCCTCCCCGCCCTCAACCTCGCGCCCGCCCCCGGCCAGCCGAAGACCTGGCACGAGTTCGCCCTCCGGCACCTCGCGAGCACCACCCCGTAGCAACTATCTTGGGTCGTTTTTCTGCGAAGCCCGTGCCTTGATCCGGGGGCGACCTCGCCCCCGCGCCGTCCTCGCAAACACATCCCCCAGCGGCGCACCACCCGTCGCGATCACCGCCCCCGATTAGGTGATAAATATCACCAATCAACATAAGTCAAAGTAACGTCAACTTTGTTAATTTAGGTAATAATTATCACCTATTCGTTGACTCCCGCCGCCGCGCTCTCACCGTCCGGCCTGCGGCAACCCCAGCCTCGTCGTCGGCCCGCGCCTCGCATCGGCCGATCCGACGTTCACCCCCAAACGATGCCAACCCCACCCCGCCCACCCCGGCGGGCACCCCATGAACATGATAACCCACCCCCTGCGGAGCTTGTGCCGTCTCGGCCCGCCCCGCGCAAAAAACCCCACCCCGATGAAACCCCGATCCCTGCTCAGAATCCTGCTCCCGGCCCTCGTCGCCATAGGAGCCTGCCTCCCCGCCCACGCCCAGACACGAACCTACTCCGACATCTCCTACGGTCCGGACCCGCTTAACAAACTCGACTACTATCAAGGGTCGTCCGCGCAGCCCACGCCACTCGTCGTTTACATCCACGGCGGCGGCTTCAAGGACGGAGACAAACGGGACTCCAAGGTACTTGACCAAGTCAGCGACTACTTGGCCGCCGGCCTCTCCGTCGCCTCGATCAACTATCGGCGCATCTCCGCACCGGACAACAGCCCCGCCGTTCCCATCCAAGACGTGCTGCGCGACTGTGCGCGCTCCGTCCAGTTCCTTCGAACCGTGGCGGGCGAAGGCAACTGGAAGTTCGATCCCGCTCGCATCGGCACGGCGGGCAGCTCAGCCGGCGGCGGCACCGCGCTCTGGATCGCGGTCCATGCCGACCTCATCAACCCCGGCAGCTCCGACCCCGTCCTCCACAAGTCATCCCGGGTCCTCTGCGCCGTCTCAAACTCGGGCCAGTTCACCTATGATTTCCCGAAGTGGCGGACCATCTTCGGCGACGCTGCCGTGGATGCGTACGGCGGCTCCTACAACTCCCCCGAGTTTGGCGGCTTCACCAACCCGAACGACATCTACTCGTCCGCCGGCATCGCGATTCGTCAGGATTGCGACATGCACGGCCTGATCGCGCCGGGCGCACCTCCCATCTGGGTCGATACGGGCACCACTTCCCTCTCGGTCAATCGCCTCACCTTCCTCCACCACCCTTGGCACGTGAGGGAGATCTACAACCGCTGCCAGGCGCAAGGTGTCACCGTCGTCGCCAAATCCTCGGCCCTCGGCCTCCAGCCAACCGCCGGCCAGCCCTCCTCGGATGTCGCGTTCATGGTCAAATACCTCACCGGTCCCATCGCCCCGAGCACCCCGACCGTAAGCACGATCTCTCTCCCCGACGGCCGGCTCACGGAGGCCTACACAACGACGCAACTCACCGCCACCGGCGGCACACCTCCCTACAGTTGGTCCCTCGCCAGCGGTCAGCTCCCGCCCGGCATCACGGGCAACAGCGCCGGAAGCATCTCCGGCCAGCCCACCACCGTCGGCACGACCCACTTCACCGTCCGCGTGACCGACTCGGCGAACCAGTCCGCCACCAAGCCGCTCTCGATCACCGTCACGGCGAACAGCGTGCCGACCATCACCACGACGTCCCTCCCCGACGGCGCGACCGGCACCGCCTACAGCCAGACCATCTCCTCCGCCGGCGGCGACGGCATGCTCACCTGGTCGCTCGTCTCCGGCGCGCGTCCTCCCGGTTTGGAATTCAGCACCGCCTTCGCGCAAAACGTGACGCTCAGCGGCACCCCGACCGCCCCCGGCACCTATCCGTTCACGGCCGCGATCACCGACATCGACGGCGATTCGAGCAGCCGCGCGTTCTCGGTCACCATCACCGAAGGCACCTCGACGGTGGCGACTCCCGTATTCAGCCCCGCCGGCGGCACCTATGAGCAATCGACCGTGGTCTCGCTGTCCACCGCCACCAGCGGCGCCGCCATCTACTACACGACCAACGGCACCACGCCCACCACCGCCAGCACCCTCTACACCAGCCCGCGCACCGTCAGCGCCTCGACCACGGTCAAGGCCATCGCCGCCAAGTCCGGCCTGCAGGATTCGGCGGTCGCGAGCGCGACCTACGCCATCGGCGTCGAGACGCCCGTCTTCAGCCCCGCCGGCGGTTCCTACGCGAGCCCGACCGTGGTCTCGCTGACCACGGCCACCAACGGCGCCAGCATCTACTACACGACCAACGGCACCACGCCTTCGGCGACCAACGGCACCCTCTACACCAGCCCGCGCACGATCAGTTCCTCGATGACCGTCAAAGCCATCGCCCTGAAGAGCGGCGTGCAGGATTCGGCCGTCGCCAGCGAGACCTACGCCATCGGCTCAAACTAAACCCGATCAACCCGCGCGCGGAGTCCGCCACCCCGCGCGCGTTTCCTTTTTTTGCTCCGCCATGAACGCCGCCCCCGCCTCCGCGCGCACCACGCTCCATTACGAAGACCTCGACGTCGGCCAAACCTTCCGCACCGCCACCGTTGAAATCACCGCCGAGGAGATCGTCGCGTTTGCCGGTCGCTACGACCCGCAACCCTTCCACCTCGACGAAACCTCGGGCCGCGCCAGCGTCTTCGGCGGACTCGTCGCCAGCGGCTGGCTCACGGCCTCCCTCACAATGCGACTGATCATCGAGGGGGAGCTCCGCATCGCCAACGGTCTGGTCGGCCTCGGCATGGAGTCGGTCCGATGGCCCCGCCCCGTCCGCCCCGGCGACCGGCTCGCCGCCGAAAGCGAAATCACCTCCCTGCGCGTCTCCATTTCACGCCCCGACCACGGCATCGCGAAGGTGCGCACCACCACCACCAATCAACACGGCGAGGTCGTCCAGATCCTCACCGCCATCCAGCTCGTCCGCCGCAGGCCGAACCCCGCCCTCCACAACGAATAGGACGGCCCACAAGCCCGTCCGCCCGCCAGCCGGCCCCTCGCCCACCGACAGCCCGCTCTCTCTGGTCGTCCCCCGCCGAAGCCACCGCCCCGTCTCGCCACCCCGTCACGCCCGCTCCGCCCGCGCCGCCGCCAGGCCCGCCAGCAGCCCCGCGACAAAACCCGTCGCGTGCGCCGCCCTCGGTCGCCCCCATGTCCGGACGAACCGCGAAATCCATAAACCGGGGACACGCGCGCCGTGAAAAAGGCAACCGCTCATCCTCCGCCCGTAACCTTTGCGCCGCCTCCACCGCAGCCGCCGGATCAAAATCCAACACCACCGCATCGTCATCCAGGGGTTGTGGCGCATGCAGCCAGTTCGTCGCCAACTCCGCACGTGAAGGATAATGCATTTACAAAAAACCCCACGCACCAAGGCGAAGATCAATCCGGCACCGCCGCCCTCGAACTCCTCACCCAACGCACCGGCTGGTCCGTCTTCGGCTGACGCCTCTCCGAAAAGCTCACAATCTTGGGCCGCAAAAGGTGCGGAAGGCGAAAAAGAAGTCTGATTTTTTGCGCTCACTTTTGCGCTTTCTTGCAGCCACCTCGGCTCGACTTAGGGCTAGCCTAGCTCCGCGCGATACATGTTACCAAAGTAGCCCTGCAAGCAGGTCCCCCAAAAAAAGCCCCGCCTCCCGGTAACAAATCCGGCCCCGCCCCGTAGCAACGACGCCAACCCACCGCCTCGCCATGCTCCCCTTTCTTCCTCCCGCCTTCTCCTTTTTGCACCTTCCGCGCCTTCTTGCGGCCATTCCTTCCGCCCCCTCCGACCTCCGCCTGCGCCCCTCAGGCCTCAGCCTTCAGCCCTCAGCCCTCTCCTCCGCCCCGCGCCTTCTCCTCTCAGCTCTCATCTTTCAGCTCTCAGCCTTCATTTCCCACGCCCAGGTCACCACCCAAGGCTTCCTCAACCTCCCCCGCGCCGAGGCCCCGGGCACCCTGCTCAGCCACCCGGTCGCCAACGGCTCCGAGCCCATCGGCCGCACCACCTCGATCAACTACCTCAACGGCTGGATCATCGTGGGCGGCGAGGCCCCCGGCTCCCGCCCCGGCTCCGATCTCGTCCTGCGCGTTTACGACATCGCCGACCCCGCCGCGCCCGTCCGCCGCCACCCGTCCGATTTTAACCTCGCCTACCCGGACAACCAGTGGATCCAGGGCAACTACGGCTGGAACGCCCACGGCACCGCCCAGCTCGACGACCTCCTCCTGCCCGGCGTCCTGCGCGTCCCGTCCTTCGGCGGCCCGGTCCAGCTAGGCGGCGACGCCTACGGCCACGGCGTGCCCGACCTCGCCCACCTCCCCCTCGGCTACAACCGCTCCGCCCAGGCCGGCCCCTGGCTCTCCACCCAGCTCTGGTATGACATCCAGGACCTGCCCATCGACATCACAAAGCCCTATATCCAGCCCAACGGCTTCGTCGCCTTCCAGACCCTCGCCACCCTCGACCACGTCGGCGCCTACGGCGGCGGCGACTGGCACTCCATGTTCTTCGGCGACCTCTTGATTTTCGCCCGCAGCGGAAACGCCGGCAACGACGGCATCGTGGTCTATCGACTCCAATATAACAACTTCGACGACCCCGCCACCCGCTCCATCACCCCGCACTTCGTCGGCTCCCTCCCCGGCGGTTTCCACGGCTACTGGCCCAACCTCTTCAGCGACGGCACCGGCCTCTACGTCGTCGGCTCCACCACCGACATCCTCGAGGCCGCCGACATCTCCGCCGCCGCCGATCCCGCCGGCGACGGCTCCATCCGCCTCGCCGCCAGCCTCGTCGTCCCGGGCTTCAGCAACGCCACGTATCCGGTTTATCAGGACAACTTCGGCTTCATCCACAACCGCAAGATCGACATGACCCGCCTCGTCGCGGGCGACGCCAACCCCATCGTGCTGACCCTCGACGAGGTCGCCACCGGGGTAAACACCTCCCAGATGTCGCTCGTCCTCGGCAACCTCTGGCTCACCGGCGGCTACCCCATCCCCGGCTTTAGCCAGGGCATGGGCGTCTGGGTCCACCAACAGGCCCCCGACACCACCCCGCCGCGCGTCGCCTTCCACATCCCCCAGGCCAACCGCGTCAACTACCCGCGCCACGCCCCCCTCAGCTTCCTCCTCCACGAACACCCGCGCCGCGGCGGCCCGCGCAACGGCATCGACTTCACCGTCCGCCCCGTCACCCCCGGCGTCGGCGGCGCGCCCGACACCCTCGGCGCGCCCGTCACCGGTTTCCTGATACACGATTTCTCCGGCAACCTCACCTTCACGCCCGACGCCGGCCTCGCCGCCGACACCACCTACCAGGTGGACTTCCTCTCCGACGACAACGGCACCCCCGCCGACCTCTCCGACGACATCGGTTTCACCGACACCGCCGGCAACCTCATCGAGCCCTACTCATTCCGCTTTTCCACCGGCGGCGGCATCGACTCCGTCCCTCCTCCCGCCTTCACCGGCCTCGCCGCCGACGTCTATCAACCCGCCCCGGACCAGCTCGTCACCGTCACCGCCTCCGCCACCCCCGGCGCGCCCGAATCCGCCCCGCTCGAATACCGCTTCAACTTCGACGGAGCCTGGTCCGACTGGTCCGCCTCGGCCTCCGCCTCCCACACCTACGCCACCGCCGGCCGCCCGCGCGTGCTCGTCCAGGTCCGCGACGCCTCCGGCGCCCTCGTCACCGATTCCCTCCGCCTCCTCGTCATCACCCCGCCCGCCCCCGGCCCGCGCCCGACCCAAAGCTCCACGCTCGCCATCGGCGACGACCCCGCCGGCCGCCGCCTCTGGGTCGTCAACCCCGACGCCCACACCGTCTCCGTGCTCGACGCCGCCACCGGCGAAAAACTCGCCGAACACTCCACCGGCGCGAACTCCAACCCCCGCTCCATCGCCCGCGACGCCCTCGGCCGCTACTGGGTGACTTGCCACGGCTCCGACCAGCTCCGCGTCCTGAACTCCGACGGCTCCACCGCCCACACCATCACGCTCCCCTACGGCTCCGCCCCCTTCGGCGTCGCCCCCTCGCCCGACGGCCAGTCCCTCTTCGTCACCTGTTACGGCTCCGCCCAGCTCCGCCGTTACGCCGCCTCCTCGCCCGCCGCCGCGCCGGTCACGCTCGCCACCTTCCCCACGCCCCGCGCCCTCGCCGTCTCCGCCGACGGCGCGCGTATCCTCGTCACCCGCTTCATTTCCCCGACGCTCGAGGCCGAGGTCGGCGACTTCGCCTTCACCGCCTCGCCTTCGCCCGCCCTCTCCCTCACCCGCCTCATCCGCCTCGAATCCGCCAACACCCGCGACGGCGGCGACCGCGCCTCCGGCGTGCCCAACTACCTCGCCGCCATCGCCATTTCTCCCGACGGCACCCGCGCCGCCGTCGCCTCGAAACAAGACAACATCCTCCGCGGCCTGCTTTACGGCGTCGGCGACCTCACCCACGAGACCACCACCCGCTCCGTCGTCTCCTTCATCGACCTCGCCGTATCCAATTCAGAAATACGCCACTCCCGCCGCGATTTCGACAACTCCGACAGCCCCTCGGCCCTCGCCTACACGCCCCTCGGCGACACCCTCCTCGTCGCCCTCCAGGGCAACAACAAGGTCTCCGCCATCGACGCCCTCGGCCTCGCCCCGCTCACCACCCAGCAGACCACCGGCGTCACCGAGACCTCGCCCGCCGTCATCGCCTTCGAACTCTCCGCCGGCCTCGCCCCCCAAGGCATCCTCATCGACGCCGCCGCCGGCCGCCTCTTCGCGCAAAACTTCATGGGCCGTTCCGTCACCGTGCGCGACGCCGCGCCCTTCCTCGCCGAAAACCGCACCAGCCTGCCCGTCCTCGCCACCACCGACACCGTCGCCGCCGAGCCGCTCGCCGCCGACGTCCTCCTCGGCAAACAGATCTTCTACAACGCCGCCGACCCGCGCATGTCGGCCGACAGCTACATCAGCTGCGCCACCTGCCACGTGGACGGCGGCAGCGACGGCCGCGTCTGGGATTTCACCGGCCGCGGCGAAGGCCTGCGCCGCACCACCGACCTGCGCGGCCGCTCCGGCCTCGGCCACGGCAACGTCCACTGGTCCGCCAATTTCGACGAGATCCAGGACTTCGAGCACGACATCCGCGGCCCTTTCGGCGGCGCCGGCTTCCTCCCGCTCACGCCCCTCCAGTTCTTCGACCAGCACCCCTCGCCCACCACCGGCAAGACCGGCCTCAGCCCCGAACTCGACGCCCTCGCCGCCTACGTCACCTCGCTCACCCCCGCCACCACCCCGCGCAGCCCGCACCGCTCCCCCGACGGCGCCCTCACCGCCGCCGCCCTGCGCGGCCAGACCGTCTTCGCCGCCCAATCCTGCGTTGATTGCCATTCCGGCGACGCCCTCACCGACAGCACGCTCGGTCCCGTATCCACGCCCAACCTACACGACCTCGGATCCCTTTCCGCCCTCTCCGGCCTCCGCCTCGGCGGCCCGCTCGCCGGCATCGACACGCCCACCCTCCACGGCCTGCACGCCGCCCGCGCCTATCTCCACCACGGCCAGGCCAACACCCTAGCGGATGTGTTCTCCTACGCCGGTGGCGCCCTCCGCCTCGCCGCCGACGCCCAGCCCCTCACCACCGTCAACCCCGCCGCCGTCGGCCCCTACGCCGAGACCCCCGCCGAGGGCGGCGGCGGCTTCCTGCGCGGCGTCTTCGGCGGCGTCGCCGCCTTCATCGGCGAGGAGACCGGCGCCGCCACCCCGCCCGGCGTGCGCTTCGCCGCCATCGACGGCGGCCCCGCCGGCGGTCCCGCCCGCCTCGCCCTGCGCTACGTCCGCCAATACAACAACGGCACCGCCCTCCTCCGCATCAACGGCGTCGAGCAGACCCTCGCCGTCCTCCGCCAATACCCCGACAATTCCTGGCAAACCAGCGGCTGGCGCTGGATCGTCGTCGAGACGAACCTCCTGCCCGGCGCGGCCAACACCATCGACGTCCTGCGCGGCAACGGCGACCTCACCCTCAATGCCCTCCTCGTCGCCAACGCCGAGGACCTCGCCGCCACCCAGCCCCACCGCCGCGTGCTCGCCCTCCCCGCCGGCGACCGCGACGACCTCCTCGCCTACCTCCGCTCGCTCGACGGCCGCGACGCCTCGGGCGCGCCCCTCGCCACGCCCGCCCCGCCCGCCGCCGTCGCCCCGAGCATCGTCACCCCGCCAGCCAGCCAGATCCTCGCCATCGGCAACCCGCTCTCCCTCGTCGTCGCCGTCGGCGGCACCGGCCCCTTCACCTACCAGTGGTATCGCGGCGCCACCCCCGTCGGCGTGAACAGCCCGGCCTTCGAGGTCCCCGCCGCGCAGCCCTCCGACGCCGGCGCCTACACCGTCACCGTCACCAACTCCGTCAGCCAGGCCACGTCCGTCGCCGCCCAGATCACGATCAACCCAGCCCTCGCCATCACCACCACCGCGTTGCCCACCCTCACCGTCGGCCGCGCCTGCAACCTCGCGCTCGACGCCCTCGGCGGCATCGACGCCCGCACCTGGACCCTCGACGCCGGCACCTTGCCCGCCGGCCTCGCCCTCACCACCGACGGCCGCCTCGTCGGTACGCCCGCCGCCCCCGCCCGCGCCGCCGCCATCACCATCCGCGTCGCCGACAGCTCGGGCTCCGCCACCCGCGCGCTCTCCCTCGATGTGCGCCCCCTCGGCGGCTTCGCCACCGACCCCGACCTTGTTCTCCACTACACCTTCGACGAAGGCGCCGGAGCGCGCGCCTGGGACACGGCCCCCGCCGGCAACAACCACACCACCGACATCGCCGGCGCCGCCTGGTCCGCCGACGGCCGCTTCGGCGGCGCCTACGGCTCGTCCGATCTCTCCGCCGGCCTCTCGCCCTTTTTCCCCGCCAACCAGGGCGACCTCGACTTCGATCCCCGCGCCGACGCCTTCACGATTTCGCTCTGGGTGCGCACCACCACGACCGACGGCTACCGCACGATCATCAGCAAAAACGGTTTCGCCGACGAAGACTGGAACGTGCAATACCGCCTCTGGACGACCAACCCCGCCACCAATCTTCAAGGCATCGTCGGCAACGGTTGGAGCGGCCAGTTCGACGCCTCCGCCCCCGCGCTCAACAACGGCCAATGGCACCTCGTGACCTTGGTCAACTACCTCGACGGCGCCACCTGGCGCAGCCGCCTCTACCTGAACGGCGGCACGACCTTCACCCAGTGGAACACCGGCGCCGGCGACCGCACCGCGCGGCTCATGCGCGTCGGCGACACCAGCAACGGCTTCAACGGCTGGAACGGCCAACTCGACGACCTCCGCATCTACCGCCGCGCCCTGAGCCCCGCCGAAATCACCGCCCTCTACAACGCCCCCGCCCAGCCCGCCAGCTACGACACTTGGCTCGCCGCATCGCCCACGCCGGTCCCCGCCGATCAGCAAGGCCCCACCGCCGACCCCGACGCCGACGGCCTCGTAAACCTCCTCGAATACGCCCTGGCCGGCGATCCGATGAGTGCCGCCTCCGCCCCCTCTCCGTTTCTTCAGGTTTCAGGTCTCAACCCTCAGCCCTCCTTTCTCTCCCTCACCTACACCCGCCACCGCCCCGACTTGAATTACCACGTCGAGGCCAGCTCCACCCTCGCCCCCGACTCGTGGACGCCCCTCGCCACCAACTCCGGCCCCCTCGGCGAAGAAACCACCGTCACCGACCCCGTCCCCCTCACCCCCGAGTCCCCCCGCCGCTTCCTGCGGCTACGGGTCACTGAAAGATAAGCGCCCGTTCTATTCCTCCCGAGGCTCCTCTTGTTCGAACAATTCCGGGCAGCGTTGGCGAAAGGCCGCCAACTCCCCCTGCTTGTCCTTCAGGAATCGATTCACCTCGCGCTCCGGTTTGCGCATCTCGTCGCGCGAGCGCACCACGCCGACCGCGAAGTAGAGCTTGCCCTCCGCGATGTCATAGAGCGCCGAGTAGCCGGCCGTCGCTTCGTCCGCCACCGTCCACTCGGCGAAAGGCTTTTCCCAGAGTTCAGGGCGAGGGATGAACACAAAGAGACTCTCCGTGCGCAGACGACGTACTCCCTCGTTCCAACGCTTCTCGCGCTCATTAAGTTCCTGGTATGTTTCATCCGCTTCCTCCGCTTTTTCGTCCGCCATTCGTTTCAGGGCACCGCTCCATTTGCCTGCCAACTTGTAATCCGCGAAGAGCACCGGCAGCAGGAGCCACGTCCGCCATTCCCGATCTTTTTCCCAAGCTGGGAAACGCGCGCGCCAGGCGGGGCCAGCCACGGCGGTGAAGGGGGAGACGACATCGTAGTCCGCATAGCCGCGAGCGCACTCCGCAGACTCGCCCCACTCGACCAGCGCTGGTCCCGCCAAGTGGGCTTGATTCAAACGCTCCGCCGCAGCGGGCAAGCGCAACAGAGGGAAAGCCCGCCGCAGATCCGGCCAAAATCCCTCATTTAGCAAGTGGCACTCCAGCATGCGCGTAGAACATTTCCCCAGTGAATCTTGCCACTTCAGGGTAAAGGTAAACGCCAAGGCGTGAGCGAAGTCGTTGGCGAATTCACAGGCGAAATCATCGGCGAAAGCGCTGACGAAGCCACAAACGAAGTCGCGACCGTGATCGAGAGCGTGGGCGCTCGCACCTGCGAGGCCGAGGACCCAGGCGAGGTTGCGGTCGCGGGCGAGGGGGCGGTCACGAGAACACTCCAACGCGAGCCAGCGGCTGGCGTTGGCCAGTCGCTGGCTCCCGTCCCGTCCGCTCCATGCCCCACTCGGCACATCCGCCACCTCCATGCGTTGTGAGTGCGTGGAAATCGTCTCAGGCAGGCCAGCCCCCACCGAATCAGCCAGCCTCACGATCAGCGGCCATCCTGCCCAGCCCTCGTCCCGGTTTATCCGCTCCAGCAGGGCCTTTTTCCACCGCCCCCATAGCGCATCCAAGGTCGCCCGCCACTGCCTCTCCTCGCGCCCCACTGGTCGTTGCGCGGTCTTGCGGTCCGCCGTCAGGCGCGGAGCGCCTCCCCCCGCGAGATCGATCCAGATCAGGGAGCCCAGCCCGGCACCGAGACGTTTGGCCAAGTCGGGATCGTCCATCGACTCCGCATCCTCGACTCGCATACCTCGCACGAGAAGGCGTTCCCGCGCCCCATTGGGCGCTTGGCCCTCAACCAGCCCCGCCAGCTCGTAATCGGGGGATTTATCCCCCAACGCGGGTAGCACATCCGCCCGCGATTCACCGCATGGCAGGGGCAGCACTACGCGGATACGGCTCCCTGTGCCCAGCTCCGCGTGGTCGTCTTGCCAATCCCAGGTCCACCAAATCACTTCGGTCGAGACGTCCAGCTTCAGCCCCGCTCGCGTTGCAGTCTTCCGTAACTCTCCTTGGTCAATGGGGGCCAAGACCCGAAAATGCGTGGCCTCGTCGAGCCGGAACCAAGCACTCTTTTTGTCCGCTCCCCAGGGCATGCGCAGGCCAACCGCATGGCGCGGCCAGATCACGTGCCGCACCACCACAGCCCCCGGGTTTAACCAAGTCTCGCCATCTTTCTCACGCTCCCCACCGACCCCTTGCCGCTCCAGCCACGCTTCCTCCGCTTTCACGTCCAACCCATCGTGGTAACCCAGATCCCGGCGCGCTTGGGTCAAAAAATCCGCTTCCGAAAGCTCCACGAGGTGAATGTCGCGCTTGAGGTGGAGCGTGACTTTGGTGCCGGGCCTTGTCCGAAATTCGCTCCGCGCCCCAGGCTCGCCCTTGCGTTGGATGTGAAAGAGCGCTCCCGGGCCGGTGATGCGCACCCACAACGCCTCGGCTTGCTCCCCGCAGGCCAGGGTCTCCACCTCCATCCACTCCGCCACCATGAAGCAGGAGAGCACGCCGATCCCGAACTGCGAGATGGCCTCCACCGGAAAGCCGTGCTCACGGAGCACGCGTGCCTCCGCCGTGTAGCCGGGCGATTTGTAGAAGGAGCGCCCGAGCGCCGCGAAATAGGTTTTCAACTGCTCCAGCGTCATGCCGGTGCCGAAGTCCTCCACCGCGATCCACTCCCGCTTGCCCGCCTCGTCCCGGCCCCAGGTGACGCGGATCGGAAGTTCTTTTTCCCCGGGCGTCTCGGCCGTTCCCTCGGTCCAGAAGGCGGATGGCCCCAACACTGCCGGCATCGGCTGTGCCGCGTCGGTCAGTTTTTTTCGGAGCTGCCAGCGCCGGTCCCGCAACTGGACCGAATCAAGCGCGTTTTGCAGCAGCTCACGCAGACAGAGTTCCCGCTCACCGTAGAGCGAGGTGCCCATGAGCAACTGCGTCACCTCATGAGCCTGCAGATTAAAGTTCAGGTCTTCGTAGTGGTAGCCGCAGGTGGTGATGTCCGCCTTCACCCGCCCCGGCAGCCGCAGCAGGAGCGGACGCGACGGGAAGGCGCGGCTCAGCTCCTCCCGCACCTGTCCCACCTCGGTCTCGATCAGGCGCACGAAGCGCACGATCCCCTGATGGATGGCCGGGTGCCGGCAAGCCGAAGCCACGTAAACCAACTCGTCGCCGTCCCAGCTCCAGCGGTCGATGGCCAGGTGCTTCATCCACTCGGACGCAGAAAAGCCCAAGGTCCGCGCCTTCTCCTCGGGAACCGCGTCGTTCACGAGGTGCAGCGCGGAAAACTCCTCCAAGCCCAGCTGGTGAAACACCACCGTCGGCGCGCGGGTGCGGTCGAAATCCGCGATGTCCGCCAGCCGCAGCAGGTAGGCGGGCAGGAGAATGTTCGCATCCGCCAGACCGGCCCGGAATTTTCCGCCGGGATAGGTTTTGTCGGTCTTTTCCCGCAGCCACGCAGCGCCTTGGTTGTGACTCGCCGCCATCCAGGTCAGCAGTTCGATCGCCCGCTCGGTCGCGCCAATGAAGCCGAATCCGTGCTTCAAGCTCCCCGTTTGGTCCAAGCGCTCCAGATGCTTCGCCACCCGGCTCCGCGCATCGGCGTCGGCATGCGTGGCCCGGAGATAATCGTTCTGCAGGTGAACTTCGATCCAACGGGCACGCTCGCGCTCGCTGGCAGAGGGCTTTTCGCCGTCGGTCAAAAGCCGCTCTACCAAGGCGAGGAGATCGGGGTGATGTTGCGCGCACCAGCTTTCCAACCGCTGGCGATCCTCGGAGCCGTCCGCTGCGTCTCTGGCCACCCGCTCGCGCCAACCGGGGTCCGGCACCATGCCGAGATCATGGGTGTAGGCCAGCAGTATGCAGAAGGCGCAGCCCACCACGCCCATCTCGTCCAAGGCCTCCGGAGTGGCGAAGGCCTCCATCCAATACAGGACGTTGGTCAGGTGGGTGTCGTCGTGTTTGGTGAAGGTCGGCAGCTCCCCGGCAACCCGGGCCGCCAGTTCCTTCGCGCCCGCGACCATGCCCTCGATCGAAGCCTTCAGCGCAGAGTCGTGTTGCTGCTCGATTCGCTTCCAGAACACCGAATCGGTGTAATCCCATTTGGCGGGCCGGGGTTGGGAGATCGGATTCGCGACCGAAGAAGCTTTCGTCGTTTTTCGGGAAGCCATAACGCACGGCGATTTGCGCGAATCCCCTCGGCGCGGTCGAATCTTATTCCCGTCAAATGAACGAGACGTGGCGAAACCCGCTCAAGACAAGGTTTCAGGCCTCACCCCTCACCCCCGTGTCCCCCCGCCGCTTCCTGCGGCCGCGGGTTGCCGAAAAAATAAAATACGCCTGTTATACAACTCCCGCGATTTCATCGCGCCAACATGCGGAAATCGCGCGACGTCATGCGGACATCGACGCGGGCAAGGGCATCCGCCTGAGCGAGGCGAAGCGGCGGTTAGGCGAGGCCTGAACGCGTGGCGGCCTACGGCGCGATAAGCTCAAATACCTCAAACCTGAAGGGTTCGACAAGAGCCGCACACCGCCTCCGGGAAAAGCCCCTCGTTTGGGTTGAGTTCACCTCCATCGAGCGCCATTCACCACCGCACACATGGCGCGTCCCATCGGCATCGATCTTTTTTCCGGCGTAGGAGGCCTCAGCCTGGGCTTCGAGCAGGCCGGTTTCGATGTCGTCGCCGCCGTGGAATACGACTCCATCCACGCCGCCGCCCATGCGTATAACTTCCCGCGCTGCGCGACGCTGGCCCGTTCCGTGGTGGGGCTGAGCGGTGCGGCCATACGCCGCGCCGCCGGCATCGGTGATCGGCCGGTGGACGTCGTTTTTGGCGGCGCGCCCTGCCAGGGCTTTTCGCTCATCGGTCAACGCGTCCTCGACGACCCGCGCAACGCGCTCGTGCGCGAGTTCGTGCGCATAGTCCGTGAACTGAACGCCAATCACTTCGTCTTCGAAAATGTGAAGGGTCTGACGATGGGGCCCCAGCGCCAGTTCCTCGAAGAGCTGATCACCTCTTTCAATGAGATCGGCTACGAGGTCCGCACCCCATGGCGCGTGCTCAACGCCTCGTCCTACGGCGTGCCCCAGGATCGGGAGCGCCTCATTCTCCTCGGCGCGCGCAAGGGTTTCCATCTCCCGGAATATCCCGACGCCCTCACCCGTCAGGCCGGCGACGGAAAGGGGCTCGCCCACCTGCCGCCCGGGCCCACCTGCCGCGACGCCTTGGACGATTTACCGGACGCGGAATCGTTTGATGACCTGAACGACAGCGATACCACGTCGGCCACCGAGTGGGGCTCTCCTTCGGCCTACGCCGCCGAAATGCGCGCGCTGAGCCCCAAGTCCTGGCATCACGGTTATCGCCGTCGTTGGGACAAGAGTCTCCTGACCGCCAGCGCCCGCACCGATCACTCGGACATTTCCCGACGCCGCTTCGCCGAAACCGAGCCCGGTAAAATCGAGCCCATCTCCCGCTTCTTCAAACTCCCCCCCGAGGGCGTGGCCAACACGCTCCGGGCCGGCTCGGATTCGGCACGCGGGGCCTTCACCAGCCCGCGTCCCATCCATTACCGCCACCCGCGCTGCATCACGGTTCGCGAAATGGCCCGCCTCCACGGCTTCCCGGACTGGTTCCGCTTCCACGTCACCAAGTGGCACGGCGCCCGCCAGATCGGAAACGCGGTGCCGCCTCCGCTGGCGCGCGCCGTGGCGAGCAGTGTGTTGGCGGCTTCCGGGCTCGCGCCCGAGGCACCGCGCGAGACTCTCGCGCTCGGGGCCGCCCCGCTGCTCCGCATGGATATGTCCGAAGCGTCGCGCTACTGGGGCATCCCCATTCCGATAGGAAACCGGGATCGCAAAAGCGGACAAAAAAAGCGCTCCCAGCTTGAGATAGAAATTACGCGCAAGCTCACCCTCTCCCATGCCTAAAGCCCCGCCGAAGCTCAACCGTTACCAAGCCATCATCGAACGGGTCTTCTTCCGCCACTACAAGGCAGGCGCGACCCAAGTCGTCTTCGAGCGCGACGAACTCGTTGAAGTCGCCACGGAACTCAAGATCGAGCTGCCCAAAAACCTCGGCGACGTAGTTTATTCGGTGCGCTACCGCACCCCGATGCCGGCCAAGGTCGCCAAGACCCAAACGCCCGGCCACGAGTGGATCATCGACGGCGTCGGCCGCTCCCAATACGCGTTTCGCCTCTCGCGCATCAGCCGGGTGGAGCCCAACCCCGATCTCGTCACGATCAAGATCCCCGACGCCACACCCGAGATCATCGCGGCCTACGCCCTCTCCGACGAACAAGCCCTGCTCGCCAAGGTTCGCTACAATCGGCTCATCGACATCTTCCTCGGCGTCACCGCCTACTCCCTCCAAAGCCACCTTCGCACCACGGTCGAGGCCATCGGCCAAATCGAGATCGACGAGGTTTACGTCGGCGTGGATCGCACCGGTCGCCAATTCGTGATTCCCGTGCAAGCCAAGGGTGGCTCCGACCGCTTGTCCGCCGTGCAGGCGCGCCAGGACATCATCTGTTGCGCGGAAAAATTTCCCGACCTGATCTGTCGCGCCATCTCCGCCCAGTTCATGCCAGGCGACATCATCGCCCTGTTCGAACTCACGCTGGAAAACGGCGCGATCAAGGTCGCTTCGGAGACCCACTACCGCCTCGTGCCAGCGGCGGACATCTCGCGCGAAGAACTCCTCTCCTACTCGGCGCGGACCTCCTGAATCGCCCCCCACGCCCCCCTCACCGCTCCAAACACTCCCGGATCGCCGCCGCGAAACGCGCCCGGTCAAAGGGTTTGTGAACGTAGCCCGCGAGGCCCTGGCCGACGAAACCGCTGATCGCCTCCTGCTCGCTGTAGCCGCTCATCAACACCACCCGCACCTCCGGCCGCAGCCTCCTCATCCGGCGAAACACCTCCTCGCCGTTCAGGTGCGGCATGGTCAGGTCGAGCAACACCAGAACATAACCCGTCGGGTCGGCGGCAAACACCTCCACCCCGTCGAGTCCGTCGTTCGCGCACGCCACCGAGAATCCCATGTCCTCGAGCATGCGCGTCGCCACCGTGCGCACCGGCTCCTCGTCGTCCACCACCAGCACGCGACCGCCGCCGCGACAGGCCGCCCCGTTTTCGCCCGACTCGGCCATGATCGCCGCTTCCCGCGCCCGCTCCTTCGCGGCCGGCAGCAAAAGCCTGAACGTGCTGCCGCGCCCCTTCTCCGACTTCACCTCCAGCCCGCCCTTGTGCCCGCGCACGATGCCGATCACCGCCGCGAGCCCGAGTCCGCGACCGGTGAACTTGGTCGTGAAAAACGGATCGAAAATGCGCTCCAGCGTGGCCGCGTCCATGCCGCTCCCGTTGTCCTCCACCTCGACAAACACATGCTCGCCCACGCCCATCTCCGCCGCGTGGCGCACCCCGGCGAGATAGGCCGTGCTCACCCACGCCGCGCCGGTGGTGATCGTGATCACGCCCGCGCGCTCGCCGATGGCCTCGGAGGCGTTGATGACGAGGTTCATCACGATCTGCCGGATCTGCGACGCGTCGGCCGTCACGGCCGGCAAGTCCGCCGCGAGCTTCCGCCGCAATTCCACGTTCTTGCCGATGGAAACGCCGAGCAGGCGCGTGGTCTCGTCGATCAGGCGGTTGAGGTCGAGCGTCTCGAGCACCACGCGCCCGCGGCACGCGTAGGCCAGCATCTGACCGCACAGCTCGGCCGCCCGTTGCGACGCCAGCTCGATGTCGCGCAGGTGCCGCGCGGCCGGGGACGCGTCGGGCAACATCAGCGCCGCGAGCGACGCGTTGCCGAGGATGCCGGTCAGGATGTTGTTGAAATCGT
>LLBY010007674.1_pt1 | contig 18718 bp, 17 predicted proteins | sample 1489401 | NCBI WGS metagenome assembly LLBY01 (sample SAMN04092656, study PRJNA295927) | soil metagenome | biome: Soil prokaryotic community; feature: Bulk soil; isolation source: soil from tomato rhizosphere | host: tomato cultivar Hawaii 7996 | place: South Korea | collected 2011-11-01 | reverse complement strand
AGATGTCAGTCTGAGCGCAGTCGAAGACATTGAAAATATTGTTTTTAATCGCATTTCGACTGCGCTCAATGTGACACTCTGCAGTTTTTGTCATGTACTAAACAATAAATAAACAAATAATAATAAATAAGTACGTCGTAAAGCTGTTTGTCGTTTAGGCGTTAAGCTCCTAAGGTATATTTCGGCTGAACTATCAAGCAAATAAACAATAATTTTGAAAAAACTACTCATTGCACCATTTTTGTTCTTGATAAAAGTGTATCAAACACTTATATCGCCGCTAATGCCTGCAACATGTAGATACCAACCTACTTGCTCACACTACAGCAAAGAAGCTTTACAAAAACATGGTTTGTTTAAAGGTGGGTGGTTGGCTATAAAACGTATTTTTAGTTGCCACCCTTGGGGTGGTTCGGGTTACGACCCAGTGCCTTAATAAAAAGCGTCATTCTGAACTTGTTTCATAATCGCATCATATATTTGAATGGTAAAAATCTGAAATCATTGACTCAGGATTCATCTATTTATGAACCTTCCTCTTAACCTTCTTCCTTGACTCTATAAAAAATTTCAATTATATTCGTTTAATAACAATACGACTATTATGAATGATACAAGCCATCACGATGAGCGTATAGCAAAAATGATATTTGCCTCAGTATATCCACATTATATCACAAAAGTGGAGAAGAAAGGCAGAACGAAAGACGAGTTACACCAAGTCATTAAGTGGCTAACAGGTTATGAAGAAAAAAAGCTGCAGGAACTCATTGAAAAAAAAGTGACTTTTGAACAATTTTTTCAGAATGCTGACTTAAACCCTAATACGCAACTAATAACTGGTGTGATATGTGGCTATCGCATAGAAGACATTAAAAACCCATTAACACAACAGGTAAGATATTTAGATAAGTTAGTAGATGAATTGGCAAAAGGACGCAAGATGGACAAAATATTGCGAGGTTCCTAAATCTATTTGATAAGAATTAGACAAGTGATTGTTTTTTTCGTCATTCTGAACTTGTTTCAGAATCGCATCCTCCGCGCTATCACGAGCGTTCCGCTCGTGACGGCAAGTATAAAGAAGTTTTCATCATAAACTATGTGATGTCTCCTATGGTCGACATGACAAAAAATTAGTTTTTCACTGGTATATTCTTCAAAACCTCCAATACAAACTTCCAATATTTTTGCACCGATGAAATCTGAGCACGTTCATCTGGAGAATGTGCGCCTTTAATAGTAGGTCCAAAACTTATCATATCCATTTCTGGATAGTTTTGCCCTAAAATACCGCATTCCAAGCCTGCATGACATGCTGCTACATGGGCTTCTTCCCCATTCATATCTTTATAAATTTTAGAAAGCACTTGCAAAATGGGCGATTTCATATTGGGTGTCCACCCAGGATAATCACCCGAAAATTCTACTTCGCAACCTGTCAATTCAAAAGTGGCACGCAATGTATTTGCCAAATCCATTTTAGAGCTTTCAACCGACGATCGTGTTAAGCAGCCCACATGAATCTGCCCCTCTTTAACTACTACCCTAGCGATATTATTTGAGGTCTCAACCAAATCCGGAATATCGACACTCATTCTATACACACCGTTTTGCGCTGCATACAAAGCTCTTGTAAAACCTTCTTGAACCCCTAAATCCATAATACTTTTAGGGGTTTCACAATGAGAAACTTCTATTTTTAAATCGGGTTCCATGGTTTTTAGCTCCGTTTTAATGGTTTCTGCCAACTCGTTAATTTCTGTAACAAAGGTTTCTTCATGAATGGCATCAACCGCAACAATAGCCGTACTTTCTCTGGGAATGGCATTCCGTAAACTACCGCCATCAATTTCAGAAATTCGCAGTCCGAAGTTTTCAAAACCATCAAATACTAAGCGGTTCATAATTTTATTGGCATTCCCTAAACCTTCATGGATTTGCATGCCCGAATGACCGCCTTGCAAGCCTTTAACTGTTATTTTAAACCCGATTTTAAACTCGGGCGTTTCTTCTTCTTGATAGGTTCTCGTTGCCGTTACATCGATACCGCCCGCACAGCCTACACCAATTTCATCATCTTCTTCGGTATCTAAATTCAATAAAATACCACCAGAAAGTAAGTCGCCTTTTAAGCCCATAGCACCCGTCATACCTGTTTCTTCATCAATGGTAAACAGCGCTTCAATAGCAGGATGTGGGATGTCTTTACTTTCTAAAATGGCCATAATGGTGGCAACACCCAAACCGTTATCGGCACCCAGAGTAGTTCCTTTGGCACGTACCCAGTCGCCATCAACATACATGTCAATGCCTTGCGTCTCAAAATCGAATTCAGTATCGTTGTTTTTTTGATGCACCATATCTAAATGCGATTGCATCACGACCGTAGTTCTATTTTCCATACCAGACGTTGCTGGCTTTTTTATAATAACATTGCCAACCGCATCTTCAATGGTTTCCAATCCTAGATTTTTGCCAAAATCCTTAATAAAAGCAATAACACGTGCTTCTTTTTTTGAAGGACGAGGTACAGCGTTTAAATCGGCAAATTTATTCCAAAGGGTTTGTGGTTGAAGGTCTCTTATTTCTGAATTCATAATATTTCCAATAGTGTTTTACAAAGGTAAGTATTACCATTTAGGTTCCTTGAAAATCTAATAAATTTCATTAACTATTAATTCACCTATTATAGAAACCAAAGATCAATGTAAGCTAACGCAACCTTTCAATTCTTTTGTCATCTAGTTATAAAGAATCATAAAAGATGAAAACTGGATACACATTATTAATCGCTCTTCTTCTATTAGCTTGTCAAAGTAATACTGAAATAGATGTAAACCCGGAAAATTTACTAATTGGTAATTGGATTGATTCAAGTTATGACAATGAAACTATAACGTTTCAACGAGCAGTAAGTTTAAATGAAAATGCTCCAGGTATATCTTTTAAGGAAAATTCTGTTTTTATACAAAGAACATCTGGCTGGTGTGGAACGCCTCCATTAACTTTTTATGATAATCAAGGAACATGGAAAAGCCAAGAATCCCTTATATTAATATCTCTTGAAAATTTTCCTGGAAATTTTCAGTGGAGAATTATTTCTCTTGATAATAACCAATTAATTGTTAAAAGAGAGTTATCAGAACAAGAAATAGACCATCAAAATTTAATGAATTTGTTTGATGAGATTAGTACACTATCTCATAGTATTTCTTGTACAGATTCTAATAACTGGAGCTTCACTCCCTACGGAACAAAAGCGTGTGGTGGCCCTCAAGGTTTTATTGCTTATTCAAATGAAATTGATACCGTGCAATTTTTGCAAAAAGTTGAAGCATACAATTTAGCTGAAAAACAATATAATATTAAATGGTCCATTTCATCAACATGTGATGTTCCACAACAGCCTACATCTATAGAATGCCAAAACGGTTATCCTGTTTTTAAATACTAATAATATATCAATCGTCATTAATGAACATTTGTTTATTTTTGGCACATGCTGAAAAACACAAAAACTATTATTGCACTTTTATTGATACCACAATACCTTTTGGTAAAATGGATATCAAATTACCCCGAAGTTATAGAAAGATATTACAGCGAAGGTGTTTACCCCTATATTTCCAAAGCATTCAGATATACATTGGGCTGGCTACCGTTTTCATTTGGTGATTTAGTATATGCAGCCGCTATTATATACATTATTAGATGGTTTTTTATAAACCAAAAACACCTGCTAAGAGACACTAAATTGTGGATTGTTAGTGCGGCATGCGCAGTGTCCATGATCTATTTTGCGTTTCATTTGTTTTGGGGCCTGAATTATTACCGTTTGCCACTGCATAAAAGCTTGGGTTTAAACGCTGATTACACCACCGAACAATTAATTAATGTCACCAAAAGACTGATTAAAAAATCAAACGGCATTTACACACAAATAGCTGGAAACGACACCTTAAAAATTGACATTCCGTATAGCAAAAAAAACATCCTAAGGATGGCTCCTTTGGGCTATACAAACTTAAAGAAGACCTTCCCTGATTTAGAATACCACCCAAAAAGCATTAAAAAATCGTTGTTTAGCTACCCTTTAACTTACATGGGGTTTAGTGGGTATTTAAATCCGTTAACAAACGAAGCGCAGGTTGATGCACTGATTCCTGTTTATTTGTTTCCCACAACGTCCTCGCATGAAATAGCACACCAATTAGGATATGCCGCCGAAAACGAAGCCAATTTTATTGGTTGTTTAGCCGCCATAAACCACGACGATATTTACTTTAATTACTCGGGCTACACTTTTGCACTTCGCTTTTGTTTAAATGAAATTGCGAAGCGTGATGAAATCTTATTTGATGAACTATACCAAACTGTCAACAAAGGTGTTTTAAATAATTATAAAGAAGCCCGCGATTTTTGGGACAGCTACGAAAACCCTTTGGAACCACTTTTTAAAAGCACATACAGTTCGTACCTAAAAGCCAATAAACAAGCAAAAGGCATGGAAAGTTACAGCTATGTTGTAGCATTGTTGGTTAATTATTTTGAAAAAGAACCCGATTTAATTTACAATTAGTTTTTGAATCATTTCAGCAACACCATCATTCACTTTTAAAAAGTACATGCCACTTCTTAAATTTGATATATCGAGTTTTACTGTATTGTTTTGCAATTCCCTTTCTTCATTAAGAATTAATTTTCCTTGAATGTTATAAACACCCAACCGTACTTTATTATTTGTGGTTTTACTGAATGTTATTTCAACAAAATGGTTTGTTGGATTTGGGAAAATTGAGAAATCAATATTGCTAAATTGTTTACTGGAAAGCGTTGCTATAAATTCTGTTTCAAACGTATTGGTTACAACCGCTGGGTTAAAATCAAAATAAATTTCGGCCGTATTAGGTATGATATCGCTAATTTGAAAACCAGCAGTGGGTTTTATTTTGTAATATACATAACCGTGGCTATTGGGTTCATCCATGCTTTCACTTGGTAAATGGATATCATCGAATTTCCAATTAAGTTGATTATCGATTTTTGTAAATACATAATCATGGCTTGCACTAAGCATTTGAATGGTTGACTTATCCAATTTTGAATCTAAAGTATTATCTATAGACACATTAATAGCATCGGCAGTTCCTACATTTTGAAAACGGATGGTGTAATACAAATAATCATCGGTAGAAAAATCGTCATAATAAATTTCTGGCCCATGAGATTCCGCTATGTCGTTTGGGTCATAGGAGCCTATAACAGTTTCTGTTAACGCAGATGTATTGTTTGATATGTCTAAATCATCAACCGAATAGATTGCTGTACTTGTTAATAAATCTCCTAAATTCACAGAAACAGGCACATTCATATTTACTACAACATGTTCTGCACTATTGGGTTGTAAATTATTAAAATTTAAAATAAACCCTGTGGGAGTGTTGGTGATTGAATTTCCTGAATTCACAAAATCCACACTTTTAAACGTTACTAAATCATCCTTAATAAACTCCACGGAGCCAGAACTTATCGTTTCAATCCCTAAATTGCGAATTATCAAATTGGTGCTATAATCAAACCCAGGTCTTGGAGGACTAACGGGTGTTAAATAAACTGCAACATCACTACATTCCTTAATTTTGGTAACCGGAAAATTGTAATTAACGCGGCTTCCATTAGTAACACTTACATTTTCGTATAAATACGTTGCTAAACTATAACAATCCTGAAATTCATCATATATACTATATCCAATATCATAAGTATCCGTTTCTACATCACTTATGATATTAAAAATTCCAGTTGAAGAATACAACACATGTTGAATGCCATCGTTATTTTTTTCGTAAGTAAGCGTTCCGCTTAAAAAATTGATTTCACCACTATCGAAAGTAGTATCACTATTAGCATCATAAAAGGCATTGACTTTTATGACACCCGATGTAGAACAATCTTTAACTATTAAATCTAATGTGGTAATTGTTAAACAACCTGTTAAAAGGTTTTCAGCTCTCACATATATGGTTTGTGGATTAACAAAATTGGTAAAATATGTTGGCAATGGATTTGTATTGACATCAGCATCAGCTTGTGTTGAATAATACGATATTGAAACATCTGTTTGCCCTCCAATAATTTCTGCGTTTTTAGAACTTAAATCAAAGGTTTCCATTCCATCTTGACTCTCATCATCGCAAACCTTATATGGGTCTAGTGGACTCACCATTGGTGGAGTAAAAACTGAAAAACCAAAAGATGTTATTGCATAGCTTCCTTTGGTGTTTTCATCAACCCTTGCAAAAATAGTTTGTAAATTCGATACATTATAAATTGCAGGTAATGGATTTATTTTGGTTTCAGCATCAGATGAGTTTAAATAATACGAAACCGTAAAATTATCTGGGTTCTGGTCTCCTAAAATTTCAGCATTTTGACTTTCTAAATCAAACGCATAAATGGCATCAAAATCATCATCACAGATATTAATATCAGCTGGTTTATTAGCTTCTGCAAATAAAACTCTTAAATAAAAATATGTGGTTACTTCAACATAGCCAGAATTTTTATGCACTACCCTCGCATAAATGTAATCTTCATTAGTCTTATTCATAAAACTAGAAGGGTCAGAAATAGCATTAATACCGCTAACAGCATCTTCTTGTAATTCATGGTAAGTAACAACATAATTACTTTCATCATTTGTTCCACAAAATAAATTCACAGAAGTTAAATCGAAAACAGCTATCCCATCAGAATCATTATCATAAACATCTAAACTTGGTATATCAGTCAACAGTCTTTTAACTTCTAAAGGATCTTCATTCGTCAAATATTCATAAGTTCCCCCAGAATTGATTGCATTTGCTCTAAAATAAATGATTTGTGGATTAGATATATTAGTATAAGCTTCAGGATTAGTTATTGGGTTTGTTTCGTTATCTCTGTCTTCTTGCGTTAAATAAAAAACCAATGGTCCATAATCTTCTGGAACTTCACCTTGTGGTGGACATAAAGAATAAAAGCCAAATAAATCTACCAAATTAAAAACCGAAAAACCATCATCATTGTCATCACATGCATAAGCTGGCGTATATCCACAAGGCGGCGGTGGTCCTGCAATCTGAGAAAAACCTACAAAAGATAACAAACCAATAAACAAAAAAGTAATTTTTAATTTCATATGTATTTTTTATTGTTTTTTAATTGTCAGATGCAATGCGATAAAGAAAATCTTCATAATTTTTTGCGTTTGGTTCATCATGGTCATTTCATAAAGCTTAAATTTGCGAAACAAACATAGTAATAGAATGCCCACAAAGGTAATAACTAGCACACAAAACCAATTTATTCGACAACTGGTTCAATTAAAAGACAAGTCGCGCGAACGTAAAAAAAGTGGTTTATTTTTAATTGAAGGCGTACGCGAAATAACGCTTGCGCTGAAAGGGGGTTACGAATTAGAAACCATTTTGTTTAATCCAGAGATAATTAGTTCTGAACAACTAAACGACTTAACGACCAGACAACTTGACACCATCGAAATTACTGCCGAAGTATATCAAAAATTAGCCTATCGTGATACCACTGAAGGTATTCTAGCGGTTGCTAAAAGCAAAAATTACGGTATTGAAAGTTTAAAATTAAACACAAAAAACCCGTTAATTTTAATTGCCGAAGCTCCCGAAAAACCAGGTAATATCGGTGCGCTTTTAAGAACTGCCGATGCTGCCCGAGTAGATGCCGTAATTATTGCCAACCCAAAAACCGATTTGTACAACCCAAATATTATCCGATCTAGTGTGGGTTGTGTATTTACCAATCAAATTGCCACTGGAACGACTAGCGAAATTATAGCCTTTTTAAAGTCAAAAAACATCAACATTTATTGCGCTGCTTTACAGGCTTCGGTAACCTACCACACACAAGATTTCACCAAACCAACGGCTATCGTTGTTGGCACTGAAGCAACTGGATTAAGTGACGAATGGTTAAAAAATGCAACTCAGAACATTATTATTCCCATGCAAGGTGATATAGATTCCATGAATGTATCGGTAGCCGCAGGAATTCTTATTTTTGAAGCTAAAAGACAACGGCAAACGATTAATAATGAATAATTAATGATGAATAATTAATGATAGTGAAAGAAAATTTAATAGCAACTAAATCCTATGCATTTGCACTTAACATCATCAAATTAAGCAGAGTTTTAATTGCTAAAAATGAATATGTTCTTTCAAAACAGGTTTTAAGTAACAATTACTCCTAATGTCAGTCTGAGCGCAGTCGAAGACCTCACAAAACCAAAACAAAATGTACTCATATTATGTTTATATTCTAAAATGTTCTGATGGCTCTTATTATACAGGTATTACAAATAATTTAGATAAAAGAATAAATGAACATATATTTGGAAAGAACAAAGATTGTTACACATACAATCGACGACCAACAGAAGTTAAGTTTTACGAAACGTTTAATGATGTGTTGCAGGCTATATATTTTGAGAAGAAAATAAAAAAATGGACTCGTGCCAAAAAAGAAGCCTTGATAAGTGGAGACTTTGATATGCTCCAAATATTAGCAGAATGTAGAAATGCAATACACATTACAAGTATTTTGATAAATAAGCACTTCGACTGCGCTCAGTGTGACAAATAGTTTCTATTATAGTACATATTAAAATTTCATTCTAAATAAATTATGACTGCAAATACGCTTTTCTACATCATCATCGCCATAATCGTTATCAATTTTATAGTTGATAAAATATTAGATGCCTTAAATGCCAAACATTTTAACGATAAACTACCGGAAGATTTACAAGATGTTTATGATGACACCGAATATAAAAAATCGCAAAACTATAAAGCTACCAATTACAAATTTGGTATCATCACTTCCACATTTTCTTTAGTTTTAACCTTAGGTTTTCTGTTTCTCGATGGATTTGAATTTGTTGATAATATCGCCCGAAGCTATAGCGACAACCCTATAATTATTGCTTTGATATTCTTCGGAATTATCATGATTGGTAGTGATATTCTAACCATACCTTTTTCCTATTACAGTACCTTTGTTATTGAAGAAAAATTCGGATTTAACAAAACGACCATTAAGACATTCTTTTTTGATAAGCTAAAAGGCTGGCTTATGATGGCTATTGTTGGTGGGGGTATTTTAGCCTTGATTATTTGGTTTTACCAATCTACAGGAAGTTACTTTTGGTTGTATGCTTGGGGATTAGTGGCGGTTTTCACCATGTTTATGAACATGTTTTACTCCAAACTTATTGTGCCTTTATTCAACAAACAAACCCCTTTGGAAGCAGGTAGTTTACGTGATAAAATATCGGAATACGCACAATCCGTTGGTTTTAAACTCGATAAAATTTTTGTAATTGATGGCTCTAAACGCAGCACAAAAGCCAACGCCTATTTTTCGGGGTTTGGTAGTGAAAAACGGGTAACACTTTACGATACGCTAATTAACGATTTAGAAGATGAAGAAATTGTTGCCGTTTTAGCGCATGAAGTTGGGCATTATAAAAAGAAACACATTATTTTTAACCTGTTTGCTTCTATATTATTAACTGGTTTAACACTTTATATTTTATCATTGTTTATCTCTAATCCGTTATTATCTCAAGCTTTGGGTGTTGAAATTCCTAGTTTTCATATTGGATTGATTGCTTTTGGTTTACTATACGCACCAATTTCAGAAATTACAGGATTAATCATGAACCTATTCTCCAGAAAATTTGAATACCAAGCTGATGATTATGCTAAAAACACTTATAAAGGGGAACCGCTAATTACATCGCTTAAAAAACTTTCTAAAAATAGTTTGAGTAATTTAACGCCACATCCTGCGTATGTGTTTATGCATTATTCGCATCCAACTCTGTTGCAACGGATTAAGAATTTGAAGAAGTAATATTTGGTTGTTGGTTGTTAGGGTTTGGGGTTTGGTACTGATACTGGATACTGAATACTGAATACTGAATACTGGGTGTTGGGTACGTTAGTAAAAGCAACCTTTGCCTAAAGCATAAAGCTTACAGCCTAAAGCCTAACCTTAATACTATTTTATGTGTTTTCCCTTTATAAACACCTTTTCTATATGATTTGTACCAAACGCATATGGTATAAAATTATAGGAATTGATGGGTTTGGTGAGTATTAAATTGGCTTGTTTGCCAATAGTTATACTCCCAACCTCTTTTTCCAATCCCATAGCATACGCGCCGTTTATGGTGGTGGCGTTGATGGCTTCTTCTGGGGTTAATTTCATTTTTATACAGGCCGTAGAAACCACAAAATTCATATTGCCTGATGGTGACGAACCTGGGTTATAATCAGTTGCCAATGCCAAGGGTAAACCGGCATCTATCATTTTGCGTGCAGGTGTGTAAGGTATGCTTAAAAAATACGAGCAACCTGGTAAAGCCACAGGCATGGTATTCGTGTTTTTTAGTGCTTCAATATCTGCGTCGCGCATTTCTTCAAGATGGTCGACAGAAAGTGCGTGATGCTTTACCCCTGCTTGCACGCCACCAATAGATGTGAATTGGTTAACGTGTATTTTAGGCATGAGTCCGTACTGCTTTCCTGCTTCTAAAATACGTTCGGTATCTTCCACCGAGAAATAACCTGTTTCACAAAACACATCGATATAGTCAGCTAATAGCGTTTCTGCTATCTGTGGCAACATGGTTTCAATAAGTAACTTTATATAGCCTGCTTTATTGTTTTTATACGCCAACGGAACAGCATGCGCTCCTAAAAATGTGGCTTTAATGGGTATGGGATAACTATCCTTTAAACGTTTAATAACACGAAGCATTTTTAATTCGGATTCTACTGTTAACCCATAACCCGATTTAATTTCAACAGCACCAGTCCCTAAGGCTATGACTTCTTCCAAACGTGTTTTACTTTGTTCGTATAAATCATTTTCTGAAGTGTCTTGAAGTGTCTTTGCTGAATTTAAAATGCCTCCTCCTTTTTTGGCTATTTCTTGATATGAAAGTCCTTTTACTTTATCGACAAACTCGCTTTCCCTGTTTCCTGCATAAACAAGGTGGGTATGTGAATCGCACCACGCTGGCAACAGCATTTTCCCGGTCGCATCAATGGTTTTACCGACTTCGATATTCGGGCAGTTTGCCATGGCACCAAAATCTTTAATAAGTCCTCTTTCAACTAATAAATAGGCGTTTTTTATTGAAGGTAATTTGGCCATGTTTTTTCCCGAAACAAACGAAACGCTTCGGTCTCTAACTTGCAATAATTCTTTTATATTTTTGAATAGCGTTCGCATTAAAATAAATTTTCTAATAATTGATTATCTACTAAATTGGGGATGGTTACTTTTAAATTGGGTGTGCGTGTCATTTCGCGTTTAATAGCGAACAAAGCCTCATCATTTCTTGCCCAACTTCTGCGTGCAATGCCGTTGTTCACATCAAAAAACAGCATACTTTTTAAACGCACTACGGCTTCTTTGCTGCCATCTAATAACATCCCAAAACCACCATTAATGACTTCGCCCCAGCCAACACCTCCTCCATTGTGAATGGATACCCAAGTGGCGCCTCTAAAACTATCACCTATGACATTGTGAATGGCCATATCTGCGGTAAATTTGCTACCATCATAAATATTGGAGGTTTCTCGATAAGGCGAATCGGTACCACTTACATCGTGATGATCACGTCCTAAAACCACAGGGCCTATGTCGCCTTTTGCAACGGCTTTATTGAATGCTTCGGCTATTTTAGCACGCCCTTCGGCATCGGCATATAAAATCCGGGCTTGCGAGCCAACCACCATATTATTCTTTTTGGCATCTTTAATCCATGTGATGTTGTCTTGCATTTGCAGTTGAATTTCATCAGGCGCATTTTTCATGATTTCCTGTAAAACAGTCATCGCGATGCCATCAGTTTTATCTAAATCTTCAGGTTTACCCGACGTACAGACCCAACGGAAAGGTCCGAAACCATAATCAAAACACATAGGCCCCAAAATATCCTGAACATACGATGGGTATTTAAAATCGATATTATTTGCAGCCATCACATGGGCTCCAGCACGGGAGGCTTCTAATAAGAAAGCATTTCCATAATCGAAAAAATATGTGCCTTTTGAAGCATGTTTATTAATAATTTCAGCATGTCTTCGCAATGATGCTTGTACTTTTTCCTTGAATATTTCCGGGGCTTCAGCGATTAATTTATTGGACGCTTCATACGATAAACCAACGGGGTAATACCCACCTGTCCACGGTATATGTAACGAAGTTTGGTCGGAACCCACATGAATAAATATGTTTTCTTCATAAAAACGTTCCCAAACATCTATCACATTTCCAATAAATGCTATGGACACCACTTCACTATTTTTTTGGGCTTTTTTAACCCTAAAAACCAAAGCGTCCAGCGTATCAACCAACACATCTACCCAAGCTTGTTCATAGCGCTTTATAGCTGCTTTAGGATTGACTTCTGCTACAACAGTAATACAACCTGCTATATTTCCTGCTTTAGGCTGTGCGCCACTCATACCGCCTAAGCCTGAGGTTAAAAATATTTTGCCTGCTGGTGTTTCGGTTTTAGGTAACACCTTTCTAAAAGCATTCATAACAGTAATGGTCGTACCATGCACAATACCTTGCGGGCCAATATACATAAACGAACCGGCTGTCATCTGTCCGTATTGTGTAACACCCAAGGCATTAAATTTTTCCCAGTCGTCTGGTTTTGAATAATTAGGAATCATCATCCCGTTTGTCACTACCACTCTAGGGGCATTCTTGGACGATGGAAACAACCCCATGGGGTGCCCCGAATACATATGAAGCGTTTGTTCTTGGGTCATTTGTACCAAATAGTGCATAGTCAATAAATATTGTGCCCAATTTTGGAATACCGCACCATTACCACCATAAGTTATTAATTCTTCAGGATGTTGTGCCACAGCAGGATCGAGATTATTTTGAATCATGAGCATAATAGCCGCTGCTTGCGTACAATTTGTAGGATATTCTGAAATGGGTCTCGCATACATTTTATAGCTTGGCTTAAAACGGTACATGTAAATGCGTCCAAAATCCTGTAATTCTTGGGCAAATTCCACAGCCAACTCCTGATGCCAATCTTTGGGAAAATAGCGTAACGCATTACGTATTGCCAATTGCTTTTCTTCTTTTGTTAAAATATCTTTTCGCTTAGGCGCTCTGTTAGCATCTAACGAATGGTTGTATTTTGGTGGCAACTCATTTGGAATCCCTTGTAATAGTTGTTCTTTAAACGTCATAGCCTTACTATTTCACAATGATTTTTCGATTTTTAACCAACATAATCAGTGCATTAATATCATCCTTAAGCATCCGATCTTCTTCTAATTTAGCCACTTTACTTCGGATAATTTTAAAATTGGTCTCTATAATTTCAGAAAAGGTATTGGGACGCCTAAATTCCATCGCTTGTGCAGCATACATTAATTCGATAGCTAATATTTTTTCAATATTGCCCAATATCTGGTTGAATTGTCGTCCCGAGATGCTTCCCATAGATACGTGGTCTTCTTGTCCTAACGAGGTTGGAATACTATCTGCTGAAGGCGGAAAACACAATGATTTATTTTCGGTTACCAAAGCAGCGGTGGTGTACTGCGGAATCATAAACCCAGAATTCAATCCGCCACTGGCTGTTAGTAAACGTGGCAATCCGTATTTTCCTTCTATGAGCAAATAACACCTTCTATCGGAAATATTGCCTAATTCTGAAGCGGCTATGGAACAATAATCTAATGCCATGGCAAGCGGTTGCCCATGAAAGTTACCACCTGAAATCGCTTCGGTTTCACTCAGCACAATGGGGTTATCGGTCACCGCATTCATTTCAATTTCTGCCAATTCACTTAAATGATAATAGGCGTTTCTGGATGCGCCATGCACTTGTGGAATACAACGCATCGAATAGGGATCTTGAACACGGGCACAATTTTTATGGGATTTTATATTTTTAGAATTTTTAAACAACATACGCATACGCTTCGCGACTTCCAAATTCCCTTTAAATGGACGGATGCTATGCAATAATTCTTTAAATGGTGATTCGCTACCTTGATAACCTTCCAAACTCATGGCACCAGCAACATCGGCCAAATCGAGCAAATATGCCATTTTACTTAGTCCGATGATGGCGTGGGCTAATATAAATTGCGTGCCATTTATTAATGCCAAACCTTCTTTGGCGGCTAATTGTATGGGCTTTAGATTATGTGCTGTTAAAACGCTTTTAGCAGGCACAATAGCGTCATCCATCCAAAATTCACCTTCGCCTATTAATGGTAAAAACAAGTGGGCCAAAGGTGCTAAATCGCCTGAAGCACCAACAGATCCTTGCTCGGGCACTACAGGTAACAAATCGTTCTCTATAAAATAGATAATACGCTCAACAACTTCCAACCGAATGCCCGAAAACCCTTTGCATAAGGCATGCACCTTACAAATCATCATGATTTTTGATAACTCCTTAGAAATGGGATTACCTACTCCAACCGCATGCGTCATTAGTAAGTTTTTTTGAAGCAAACTGGTTTCATCCGGTGATATTTTCACATCACATAAAGGTCCAAACCCCGTATTAATGCCATAAATAGCTTTACTAGAAGCTGCCATAATCTCTACCTTGCTTCTACTAGCATTAATCTTTGATATCACATGATCGGACAATACGCCTTTTAGCGATCCATTGGCTATGGCTATTACTTTATCTGCTGTTAATCTATCCGTTCCGTAAACAAACATGGTTTTTATTGTAAATAGTTAGGTGTTAAATATTTTATTATATGACAAAAATTCAAATATATTCAGATGTCAGTCTGAGCGCACTCGAAGACATTGGAAGTATTGTTTTTGATCGCATTTCGACTGCGCTCAATGTGGCACGCTTCAATTTTTTGTCATGCAAAAAATACTTTCTATACAAAATTATCGATAAATTTGATACTTAATAAGACTATTTATTCAATATATTAATAACTATGAGTTATCAAATAGAATTTAGACATTTAAAATATTTTTTGGCAGTTGCCGAGCATTTACATTTTAGAAAAGCTGCCGAAACGCTTTTTATTTCGCAACCCGGATTGAGCAGACAAATAAAAGAAATGGAAGAAAGTCTTGGAGTTAAACTCTTTGAACGCCATAACCGAAACGTAAAGCTAACACCTGTTGGTGTGTATCTAAAGACAGAACTTGCCAAAAACATGAAAAACTTAGATGCTATTTTACACCATGCTAAATTGCTTGAAGATGGTAAAGATGGCCATTTAAAATTTGGTTACGTAGGTTCTGCGATGCAACAAATAATTCCAGAGATACTATTAAAATTCACAAAAACACATCCTAATATTATGTTTAGCTTAAAGGAAATGGACAATAACAAACAAATTGAGGGCTTACTGGCTCAAGACATCGATATTGGTTTTGTGCGGTTAGAAAAAATACCGAGAGGTTTAGAAACCCATCCTATTGTCAAAGAACCGTTTTGTTTAGTGCTTCCTAAAAACCACCCTATTGATGCTTCAAATTTCAAAACATTATCACAGTGCAAAGAGGAACATTTTATTCTATTCGACCCCGAATACAGTGCTTCTTATTATGAAAAAGTAATGGAGATTTTTGATGACAATGGTTTTAATCCTTTAGTATCGCACAACACCATTCATGCGGGTTCCATTTATAAATTGGTTGAAAACAATTTCGGTATTTCCATTGTACCTAAATCACTTCAAACGGAAAATAATTCAAACATAAAATTTATTGAACTGAGCAAAATTCCGCAAAGAACCACCCTTTCCGTTATTTGGAACAAAGACAACCAAAACCCTATTTTGAATAAGATTTTAGCTATAATTCATAAGGAAATCATAATATAGCTGATATATCAAATAATTGATTACCTTTGCCGCTTGAAATTTAATTCCTCAGAGTGAGGATGTGTTGCTAGAAGTTTAGGTTTAAGTATGTCGATTCGCTTCTTATGTAACACCACATAAAATAATCGAATACTTATACAAGAATGAACACATTTCAAGATTTAGGTCTTAATGACGACCTTTTACGCGCTATTACCGATTTAGGTTTTACAACACCAAGCGAAGTACAAGACAAAGCCATCCCCATTTTATTAGCATCTGAAACCGATTTAGTTGCACTTGCACAAACCGGCACTGGAAAAACGGCCGCTTTTGGCTTTCCTATGCTTCATAAAATTAATGTGGATAGCCGCACTACACAAGGTTTAATTTTATCTCCAACACGCGAACTTTGTTTGCAAATCACCAACGAAATGAAACTTTACGGAAAGTACTGTAAAGGATTGAACGTGGTTGCTGTTTATGGCGGTTCTAGCATTACAGACCAAGCTAGAGACGTTAAAAAAGGTGCGCAAATTATTGTGGCGACACCAGGTAGAATGAAAGATATGATTAACAGAAAGTTGGTTGATATTTCTAAAATAGAATATGCTGTTTTAGATGAAGCCGATGAGATGTTAAACATGGGCTTTAAAGAAGATATCACCGATATTCTTAGTTATACCCCAAAAGAAAAAAACACATGGTTATTTTCTGCAACCATGCCAAGAGAAGTGGCTGCCATTGCAAAAAACTTTATGCGCAACCCGCAAGAAATTACGGTTGGAAATAAAAATGAAAGTACCAGTCAGGTTTCCCACGAATATTATTTAGTAAATTCCAGAGACCGCTACGATGCTTTAAAACGTTTGGCAGATGCCAATCCAGATATTTTCTCGGTAGTATTTTGTAGAACTAAAAACGATACACAAAAAGTTGCTGAACGTTTAATTGAAGACGGTTATAGTGCTGGTGCGTTACATGGCGATTTAAGTCAGAACCAACGTGATTTGGTAATGAAATCGTTTAGAAACAATCAAATCCAAATGCTTGTTGCTACCGATGTGGCTGCTCGTGGTATTGATGTTGACGATATTACCCACGTAATAAACTACCAACTTCCTGATGAAATTGAAACCTACACACACCGCTCCGGACGTACAGGTCGTGCAGGAAAAACTGGGGTTTCTATGGTTATTGTTTCCAAAAGTGAAGTGCGTAAAATAAAAAGCATTGAGCGCATTATCAATAAAGCCTTCGAGAAAAAAGACATTCCAAATGGTATGGAAATTTGCGAAGTTCAATTAATGTCGCTTGCCAATAAAATTCACAATACTGAAATAAATCACGAAATCGATAAGTACTTAACCAGCATCAATGAATTGTTTGAAGACACTTCTAAAGATGAATTGATTAAAAAATTCTTCTCGGTTGAGTTTTCACGTTTCTTCAACTATTACCAAAAATCCAAAAACTTAAATGTTTCAGATGCCGATAGTCGCGATAGAGATGGCGGACGTGAAAGCAGTCGTGATTTTGGTGGGAATTCAGATTCTACTCGTTATTTTATAAACGTTGGTAGTAAAGATGGTTTTGATTGGATGCAGTTAAAAGACTTTTTAAAAGACATTTTAGAGCTAGGTAGAGACGATGTGTTTAAAGTAGAAGTTAAAGACAGTTTTTCTTTCTTCAATACTGAAAACGAACTTAAAGATAAAATATTAGCTTTCTTTACAGATTACAAACACAACGGACGTTTTGTAAATGTTGAAGTTTCTGAAAACCGCGGTGGCGGCGGAAGACGCAACGACAGACGTAGTGGCGGAAGACGTGATGATAAAAAAGGCGGTGAAAGACGTGGCGGAGGCGAACGCCGTTCTAGTTCTAGAAGCGATTCTGGAAGTAGAGGCGACAGAAGAAGCGGAGGCGATTTTAAACCGAATGGTTCAGTACCAAACAGATCGGCAAGACGTTCTGGTAGTGATTCCAAACCTAGTGATTCTGGTATTTCAAGACCAAGACGCTCTAGACGCTAGTTAATTGCTTTTGTTAATTTTAAGTCAAAAAAAAACTTAGAAATTCATTATTAGTGTTTCGTTTAGTACTTTTATGACCATATTTTACGTTAACAAGTTAATTACATGAAGAATTACCTACTCCTTTTTATCTGTTTATTTATTTCTACAACAGCAATGTCTCAAGAAATAAATAGTGTTGTGGGGGTTGTTGTAAACGCATCTAATGGTGAACCGCTTGAAAACGTAAATATTGTAAACCTTAATCAGGTAAAGGGAACAGCGACCAATAGGGAAGGAACTTTCCAGATTGTTGCCAAAGTAAACGATACACTACATTTATCGTATTTAGGTTTTAAATCTATAAAAGTACGTGTCACTAACGACTGGTTAAAGTTTGGAAGTTCTAAAATTGAGCTTACCGAATTAGCCTTGGCACTTGAAGAAGTCGTGATAAATCAATTAAAATTAACGGGGTACTTGGAAGTAGACATTAAACAAGTTCCTATAATTAACAACAATTACCGATATAGTATTTCTGGTTTACCTAGCGGATATGAAGCTGGTAAATCATCAACTATTACAAAAATTATTGGTTCTATATTTAATCCTGCCGATTTTCTACATCGCATGTTTGGCAAAAACCCAAACGAAATGCGTAAGTTAAAAAAGATGAAGGAAGATGATGAAATTAGAAACCTTTTGGCTTCTCGTTTTGATAGGGAAATGCTTATGGCATTATTACAAGTAGATCGGGTTGATTTAGATGAA
>LLBY010002325.1_pt5 | contig 18791 bp, 22 predicted proteins | sample 1489401 | NCBI WGS metagenome assembly LLBY01 (sample SAMN04092656, study PRJNA295927) | soil metagenome | biome: Soil prokaryotic community; feature: Bulk soil; isolation source: soil from tomato rhizosphere | host: tomato cultivar Hawaii 7996 | place: South Korea | collected 2011-11-01 | reverse complement strand
CGACTTCTCGATCAGGTAGCCGCTGATGTACTCGCCAAAGGCGTCGGCTCCGAAGGCCCCGGCCACGACCGCCCCGAAGGCAAGCCCGCATGCGACCCAGATCGCCGACTCGACCGCCGCTTCCCTCGGTGACGGAGCGTGAGCGTCGCGATGCCGATAGAGATCGATGCCGAGGAGCACCAGGATCGCCGCGATCAGGCCTGCCCAAGCCCAGCCGGGGACATCCAAGACGACCATTGAGTCGACCTGACCTATGACCAGTGGCATTTGCGCAATTCCTTTCGACTACCGATGATTTCAGATAGTCGAAGGTCTTGCTCCCGCCCCGAGGCGAGTGGGAGGGCCGGGCAGCTAGCTGCCGTACTGACGACCGATCCCGGGGGCTACTCCCCTTCGATCGGCACATTATGGAGCGCGTCGGGCGAGATCCGAAATCGCCCGTAGAGCTCGCGTCCGGCTCAGGTGGTCAGGCTGGCTCCGCTTCGTCACGGAATCTGTCGGCGGCTTCGACTTCGGCGGCCAGGGCGTCGAGGTCGCCGGCGACCGGGATGTGCGGCCACACCCTGAGCCCCTGCAGGAGGTCGGCGTACTTCTCATCCTGACCGGGGCGCACCGTCACTCGGATCGGAGTGTCATCCGGCAGATGGCTCTTGTACTTGCGCAGGATTGCGCGGTGCTTCGGGTTGTCCAGATCGAGCTCGAAGACGATCCCGTGCGCTCGCTCCGCCAGAGGACAGCCCTGACCCTGGACCAGCGGGCACACGCCGTCGCCCGGCCCGTGACACACCTCGACAGGATGACCAAGCTGTTCCAGGAAACGCCGATCCACCGGGGTCTCTCCGGCCGGAATGTCGAAAAGCACGTAACTCTCCGCTTCCATGGCAACCTCCTATCTCGGTGACGAGACTGTCGCCCCGGGTAGGGGTGCGACTAGAGGCGAAGGTCATGTTTGGCACGCGCCCACGATCCGGCCCTGTCAGTTCCCGTCGCTTCGTGCCTGAGCGCCTGCCGTCCGGGGTGCGGGTCGGGTCAGGGTCGACGCCGGTCGCCTCTTGACCAGGAGGCGGGCTCGATGGAACATCACCGCCACCCGGCAGTCGAAGACCCGGAGATGCCGTCGAGGGAGGTGTTTGCATGAGCGAGGGCCGACTCACGGCGCGGAGGTTCCACGAAGCAGATGGCGTCGAGGACTGGCGGGTGCTGTTCTGGGGCGCGTACGCACATTTCCAGAGCGACACATTCGCCCAAGGGGCGCTGCTGGTCACGGCCATCGCCGAGGCTGCGGACGGCCTGGGGCACTACCCGGACGTCGACCTTCGTCCCGACGGGGTCACCGTGCGCACCTTCTCGCGGGAGGACGGAGCCCTGAGCGAGCGCGACGTCGAGCTCGCCCGACGCATCTCGGCCTCGGCGCGCGAGATCGGGCTCGAGCCCGATCCGTCCCAGGTCCAGGCCGTCGGCATTGCGATCGCCCAGGATTCCGATGCCGACGTGCGTCCATTCTGGGCCGCGGCGCTCGGGTACCGGTTCCTGGGCGAGGAGGATGCCATCGACCGGCACCGGCGAAACCCGCATCTGTGGTTCCACGAGCTCGACCCTCCCCGTCCGGGGCGGGGTCGCGTCCACATCGACGTCAGCGTGCCTGCCGACGAAGTCGAGGCTCGGGTGGCGGCGGCATTGGCGGCCGGGGGCCGGCTCGCCGCATCCCACGCTCCCGATTGGTGGAGTCTGGCGTCACCCGACAACCATGGCGTGGACATCGCCGCCTGGCCCGACTTCGAGGACAGTGAGCACGACGGATAGGTTCGGTCGGCTTCGGGCACTCAGGCGGGAGCCAGGGAACCTTCGGTGACCTCGTCCTTGTGAGCTGCGAATGCGGTCAGGACCTCATCCTTCTCCTGTGTCGGGATCTGGAACGCGTCGAGGGTCCGGGCCAGCTCCGCCGCCACCTCGTCGAACTCGGCCGGTGAGATCCGGAACTGACGATGTGCCTCCTCGAGCCCGAGGTCGGTGCTGCCCGGCTTGGTCCCGGTGTACTCGAACGGGCCACCCGAGACATCGCACACCCATAGCGTCCTCATGAACTTGAGACCGGGGAGTCTCACCAGGTTGTTGGTGTGCCAGTCCCGAAGGGCCGGATTGGCCGAGCTCTGACCGACGATCGGGTTCTCGATGAGGGCATCACTGAATCTGTCGACGACTGCCGCGATGGCGAACACACCACCGAGTCGCTCGTACAAGCTGGGCTCCGTCATGACTCCGTCTCCTGTGCTCGGATCAGCGACTGTCTATCGCCAACTCCTATAGTTTTTACAGGAGATCCGACGTCGAATCAAGGCGCGATCTTGGCTCGGCTCACAGGCCGGCGACAGACTCGACCGTGACCACCCCTTCCGGAGCCAGGCGATATGGGTCGACCAGGAGGGCATCGCCGAGCCCGGCAGCCAGGGCACCCTCCACGTCGTGGAACAAGGAGTCGCCCACGTACCAGACCTCCGTGGCCTCGAGACCCATCTCGGCCAGGGCGGCTTCGAAGATCGCCGGGTGAGGCTTGGCGACTCCGACTTCGTGGGAGTCGATCACGAACTCGAACAGATCGATGAGCCCGGCGCGTTGCAGAGATGCCCGCACCGATCCGTCGGAGTTGGAGACGACACCGGTCCGGACGCCGGCGGCGAGGAGACGCTCCAGGGTGTCCCTCACCCCCTCGAGGGCGTGATTCCACAGCCCGTACCCTCGTTGGATCCGCTCGCCCGCCGACTCCGGATCCGACACCTCGAGCAGTGTGAAATAGCGACTGAGCCACCAGTCCCAATCGGCCTCGTCACCGCCCCGTCTCAGGTCCGAGTACTCGGCCATCGCCACGTAGTGGGCACGATGGGCGGCGGAGGGATCGATCCGGGTGCCGAGACGATGGCCCATCTCGATCGGGTCCTGTATGACGAGGGTTCCCCCGGCGTCGAAGAGGATCGCGGCGGGATAGCGGCTGGCGGGCATCGGCAGCTATCTCAGCAGGTTGCGCCCGGGGCGGGAATTGTCCGTCCCCCGACGCAATCCAACATGCGGTCCTGTGCGGGGGAATCAACCGCCACCGGGAGATTCCCGGCATTTCCTATCGGCCCCGCTCGGGGACGGCCAGGGGATCACCTCCGGCCGGTCTCAGGGCGCCGACCAGGAGGAGAACACGACGATGAGATCTCTCAAGCGAAACACTCGATCGCCGGCCCTGCTCGCAGCCCTCACCCTGGTGCTCGCGGCGTGCGCCGGCGCCACCACCGTACAGACCACCACTACGGCGGGTGCGGAGGCGACCACCACCGCCGCCGAGGAGACGACGACCACCGAGTTCGAGGCAGTGGAGGGTGATTGCCCGGACGCATTCTGCGTCCTCTATCACATCCACCCCGATGCCACCTGGTCGGACGGGACCCCGATCACGGCCGAGGACTTCGCCTTCACCTACGAGACCACGATCAACCCGGTCCTCGACATCACGAGTCGTGACGGTTACGACAAGATGACCGGCTACGAGGTGGTGGACGACAAGACCTTCCTCGCCATATTCGGTGAGGTCTACGCCCCGTGGCGGACCCTCTTCTCCTCGCCAGGAGTCATGCCGAAGCACGTCCTGGAGAACCAGCCGTTCAATGCAGTGTGGGACGAGCTGATCACCGTCGCCTCGGGACCGTTCGTCATGGATGAATGGGTTCCCGACGAGCGAATCACCCTGAGCCGCAACCCCAACTACTGGGCGTCGGAGGACCGGCTCTCCGGGTCTCCGCTCGGTGACGTGCAGACGATCAACATCGTCTTCCTCGAGGACTCTCAGACCCAGGTCCAGGCGCTGCGCGGCCAGGAGATCGACATGTTCTATCCCCAGCCCCAGGTGGCTCTGGTGGAGGAGGTCGACGGCATCGACGGTGTCGAGTGGGAAGCCGGTCTGGGCCCGATCTGGGAACAAGTCAGCTTCAATCTGAGTGATCCTCTTCTCGCCGAGAAGTACATCCGTCAGGCGATGGTGATGGGGATCGATCGGGAAGCGATCGTCGATGTCGTGGTCCGGCCGCTCGCCCCCAACGCCGAGATGCTCAACAACACGGTCTGGATGGTCGGAACCCAGTTCTACGAGGATCACATGACCCAGTACCCGTACGACCCGGCTGCGGCCGAGGCCCTGCTCGTCGAGAACGGCTGCGCCAAGGGCGCCGACGGCATATACGAGTGTGGCGGCGAGCGTCTCTCGTTCAACTGGGCGACGACGGCCGGGAACGAAGGTCGTGAGCTCCAGTTCGAGCTGGCCCAGGCCAACCTGGCTCAGATCGGCATCGAGGTCAACGCCGCTTTCGGGCCCGCCTCCGAGGTCTTCGCCGACGAGTTCTTCTACGGGGACGCATCGGTCTGGCAGCTGTTCAACTTCGGATGGGTCGGGGCCCCCGACCCCGTCGGGGGCAACACGGTGTACTACTGCGAGGGTGGCGCCCCGAGCGGGTTCGGGGACCTCAACGTCACCCGATACTGCAACGAGGAGGTGGACGGGCTGATCAAGCAGACCGACACCATCGTCGATCCCGTGGAACGGGCCGTGATCTACAACCAGGCCGACGCGCTCTATTTGGAGGACGTCCCCGCCTTGCCGCTGTATCAGAAGCCGACGTTCTTCGCGTGGAGCTCGGACATCGAGGGGCCCGCGGACAATGCCACCCAGTTCGGGCCATTCTGGAACATCGGCTCCTGGACCGGGAAGGAACTGATCACCTTCGGCGCCGATCAGCAGCCGGAGTCGATGAACATCTGGGAGCCCGACGGCAACCTCTTCGCCGCCAACCTGGTGGCCACGGCGGTTCTCGAAGGCGCCTATGGGGTCGCCCCCGACTTCTCCTACGTGCCGCAACTGGTGGAGAGCGCAGAGCCGATCGTTCCTGCAGGCGGCTGACCGGGCCCGGTCTCGATTGGGGGGTCGTCCTCGGACGGCCCCCCGCTCTTGTGCCCAATCGCCCTCCCCGGGCCGCGTCGGCATCGATTCTTGGCTAGAACCATGTCGAAAGACCGGAGGATCCGAGATGAGCACACCGATGGCCAGTGACCTGGAGATCGCGCGCGGCGCCAAGCTGAAGCCGATCTACGAGGTGGCGCGTGACCTCGGGCTCGAGGATGGAGAGGTCATCCCCTACGGGGCCTCCAAGGCCAAGATCCATCTCGACTCGCTCCGTCGCATATCCCGTCTCCCTATGGGCAAGTACGTCGACGTCACCGCGATCACCCCCACGCCGCTGGGCGAAGGCAAGACCACGACCACGGTGGGCCTGGTCCAAGGTCTCGCCGCCCTGGGGCACCGGTCGATCGCCTGCATCCGGCAGCCGAGCATGGGGCCCACCTTCGGAATCAAGGGCGGCGCCGCCGGTGGCGGCTACAGCCAGGTGGTCCCGATGGACGAGTTCAACCTGCATCTCACCGGGGACATGCACGCCATCACCGCGGCGCACAACCTGGTGTCCGCCGCCATCGACGCCCGTTGGTACCACGAGGAGAGGCTCAGCGACGAGGAGCTGGGCGCGCTGGGTCTGTCCCGACTCGCCATCGACCCCAATCGGATCAGCTGGCGACGGGTCGTCGACGTCAACGACCGTTCCCTGCGCAACATCGTGATCGGTCTGGGAGGGGCGGCAGACGGGAGGCCTAGGGAGAGCGGCTACGACATCACGGTCGCCAGCGAGTTGATGGCCATCCTGGCGCTGGCCGACGGCGCCGACTATCCGTCGGCGGTCCGCAACCTGCGGGAGCGGGTGGGTCGAGCCATCTTCGGACTGTCCAAGGCGGGCCGTCCGATGACGCTCGACGACCTGGGAGTGGGCGGCGCGGTGACCGTCCTCCTGCGTGATGCCCTACATCCCAATCTGATGCAGACCTTGGAGGGGCAGGCGGCGTTCGTCCACACCGGGCCCTTTGCCAACATCGCCCATGGGAACTCGTCGATCCTCGCCGATCGCATGGCGCTGCATCTCGGTGATTACGTGGTCACCGAGTCCGGCTTCGGCGCCGACATGGGTCTGGAGAAGTTCGTCGACATCAAGTGCCGGGTCTCCGGTCTGAAACCGGATTGTGTGGTGCTGGTGGCCACGGTGCGCGCCCTCAAGACTCACGGCGGGGGACCGAAGGTGGTGGCGGGGCGTCCCCTCGACACCGTGTACACCGAGGAGAACCTGCCCCTGCTCCGCGCCGGGATGGCCAACATGGCCGCTCATCTGGAGACCGTTGCCCGGTTCGGGCTCCCCGTCGTGGTCGCCATCAACCGGTTCCCCACCGACAGCGCCCATGAGCTCGATCTCGTCCGCCAGTCAGCGCTCGACGCCGGGGCATTCGAGGCGGTCACCACCGACCATCACGCACGTGGGGGCGAGGGAGCGCGGGCCCTGGCCGAGGCCGTGGTCGGCGCCTGTGAGCAGCCGAACAGCTTCGACTTCCTCTATCCACTCGATCAGCCGATCAAGAAGAAGATCGAGACCATCGCCACCCAGGTCTACCGGGCGGCCTCGGTGGAGTACTCCCCGCAGGCAGAGTCGCAGATCGACGACTTCGAGCGGGCCGGGTTCGGGTATCTCCCCATCTGCATGGCCAAGACGCATCTCTCCATCAGTCACGACCCTGCGCTGAAGGGTGCCCCCGAGGGTTTCGTGGTGACGGTGAGGGAGGTCAGGGCCTCGGTCGGCGCCGGTTTCATCTATCCACTCCTCGGCGAGATGCGCACCATGCCCGGACTCGGGGCGACACCTGGGTTCATGAACGTGGATGTCGACGGGGACGGGGAGGTCGTGGGTCTCAGCTAGCCCCCGGTGACAGCCGGCAATCCCTGGACCCGCTCGCCACCGGTGTACAGGGTGAACCCCCCGTCACGCACGAAGCCGATCACGGTCATCCCGAACTCTTCGGCGAGCTCCACGGCGAGGCTGGAGGCCGCCGACACTCCGCAGACCAGGGAGAGCCCGGCGACCGCGGCCTTCTGGATGATCTCGAAGGAGACCCTGCCCGACACCATGAGCCCCAGACCTCGGATCGGCCACCGGTTGCGAGAAAGGTGACCCACGACCTTGTCGACGGCGTTGTGACGTCCGACGTCCTCCCGCACCGCGACCATTCGACCGTCGGGCTCGAAGGCGGCCGCGGCGTGAATCCCGCCCGTGGACTGAAAGGCCAATTGCTCACCGAGGAGCCGACCGGGTAGGGAGGCGATGACGTCGGCCCCGACGACAGGGCCCGGAGGCGGTGCCGACCCGGTCACACGGAGAGCGTCGATGGACGCCTTCCCGCAAACGCCGCACGAGGATGTGGCATAGAAGTTCCGCTCGAACTGCGAAGGATCGATGTCGACCCCTTCTGCCAGCTCCAGCTCCCATCGTCCGTCGCCCCACTCGGCGACTCGGGCGATCCGGTCGGGGGCCGACACGATCCCTTCGGTGATGGCGAAGCCGAGGACCAGGTCGGCATCGTCGCCCGGTGTCCGCATGATCACGGCCAGGGGGCGACCTTGGAGTCTGATCTCCATCGGCTCCTCGACGACGAGGTGATCTTCGATGCGAGCGATCCCCTCGCGGAAGCGGATCACCTGCCGGGTGCTCACCGCCGCGTTTGCTGCTCGATCCACCATGCCCCGAGGGTACAGACCCACTCGGGTGGGATATGACGACGAGGAATGGGGAGTGCTTGAGTTCCTAGATCCCCGACGCCGATAACCTCACCGACATGTTCCGTCGTCTCGTCCCGGTCGTCGCGCTCGCCCTGATCGCCGCGGCATGCACCCCCGGCTCCGGGGCGAGCACCACCACGTCCCAAACCGGCGACTCGACCACCACCGTGGGCTCCACCACCACGACATCGGGCCCGACGTCGACCACCACCACGCTTCCGGAGCCGACGTGGGACCAGCTTCCCGGCATCGACACCCTTCCCGAGGAGGTCCAGGACGAGCTGTTGTCACTGGTCAGGACCACCGAAGAGCTGAGGGGGCTCCGGTTCGTCGACCCACCTCAGATCACACTGGTGACCGAAGCCGAGTTGGAGGACAGGGTGCGTCAGCAGATCGACGAAGAGGCCGAGGACTTCCCGGCGGATGAGGCCCTCTACTCGTTGCTCGGGCTGCTCGACGAGGAGACCGACCTCGCCTCGCTGCTGAGCGCGCTCTACGGGGAGCAAGTTGCCGGCTATTACGACGGTGAGAGCGGTGAGCTGGTGGTCCCGATTCGCGAGGCCGGTTTCAGCGTCGTCCAGCGGGGGACGTTGATCCACGAGCTGACCCACTCCCTGACCGACCAGCAGCTCGACTTCTGGGAGACCTGGCAGGCGATGCTCGACGAGGAGCGGCTCGACGAGGCGGCCGCATACCAGGCCCTCCTCGAGGGGGACGCCAGCATGACCGAGCTCCTGTATCTGCAGACTCTCTCCCAGCGAGAGTTGGGGGAGTACTTCGCCGAGGCCCTCGACATCGACACCACCGCCCTCGACTCGGCACCGCAGTTCATCCAGGACTCGCTGATCTTCCCCTACGACTCGGGTCTGGCGTGGGTCCAGGAGTTGTACCTCCGCGACGGATGGGAGAGCGTCAACGCGTCGTACGCCGAGATGCCCGTCCTGCCCGGGTCGACCGAGCAGATCATCACCCCCGACGACTACGGACGTGACCTCCCGCAACCCATCGAGACCCAAGCGCCACCGGTCACCGGCTATGACCTGGAGCGGGAGTCGGTCTGGGGAGAGTTCGGGTTCAGGATCATGCTCGACCAGATCCTCGGAGAGGAAGTGGGAATCGACGCCGCCGACGGCTGGGGTGGGGACTACTACGCCCAGTGGTTCGACGGCTCCAACGCCGCCCTGCTCATCCTGTTCCGGGGGGACACCGACCGGGACACCGAGGAGTTGAGGGAGGCATTGCTCGACTACGCCCTCGAGGCGGTCGCAGAGGAGGATTGGGTCTGGGTCGAGGTGTTCGACGGGCGACTTGCCTTCATCGCCGCCGACGAGACCGAGGTCGGGGAGTCGATCCTGGCATCGATCTCGGGCTGAAACGGTTCCCCGGCCCCGCTCCCGGCCCTAGCGTCAGGTTCATGCTCCGCGTTCGACTGTCGGCAGGCGAGTGGCGCACCGATGCGCTGGTGGCCCGCAGCTTCCTCGACCGACTGCTCGGTACCTTCCGCGCGTCCGCCCCGCTCCCGGTGGTGATGAGGGCTCGCAGCGTCCACACCATCGGTCAACGACGACCGCTCTCGATAGTGGGACTGGACAGGGAGATGAGGGTGATCTCGGTGCGCAGCGTCGCTCCGAACCGGATGGTGTACCTGCCCTCGGCACGGACGATCGTCGAGGTGCCCGATGGCGCTCCGTTGCCCGCCATGCATTCGCAGGTCGGGGTGGATCTTGTCTGAGACCGGGATACTCCTGGTGTGCGGCACCCCGATCGGGAACCTGGGTGAGGTGACGGATCGGCTGCGTGACTCCCTCCGCCGGGCCGACGTCGTGTTCGCCGAGGACACCAGACGAACCGCGACACTGCTCCGGCACGTCGGTGCCAACCCCCCGGTTCGCTCCCTCTTCGCCGGGAACGAGGCGGTGCGCTCCGGCGAGCTGCTGGCGATGCTGGGTGAGGGCAAGACCGTGGCCCTGGTCAGCGACGCCGGCATGCCGGGAATCGCCGACCCGGGCTCGGCGGCGGTGCGGATGGCGCGCCGCGCCGGGCACGAGGTGCTGGTCGTCCCCGGGCCCTCGGCGGTGACCACGGCCGTCACCGCTGCCGGGCTCGAGGGCGATCGCTTCGTATTCGAGGGGTTTCTACCGAGACGAGGAAAGGAGCGCTCCGAGCGTCTGGCGAGGATCGCCTCCGAAGACCGCCAGGTGGTGCTGTTCGTCAGTCCCCATCGTCTGCGGGCGGACCTGGCGGACCTCGGCGATCACGTCGGCCCCGATCGGGAGGTGTTCATCGGTCGCGAGCTGACCAAGCTCCACGAAGAGACCTGGTCGGGCCCGGTTGCCGATGCGATCGCGGAGTGGTCGTCGCGCGAGGCCCGTGGGGAGTACACGGTGGTCGTGGCCCCCGGTGCCGGCCCTCAGCCATCGCTCTCCCGGGCGGTAGCCCTGGCTCGGGAGTTGATCGGCGAGGGGGCGTCGCCTTCGGACGCGGCGCGCCAGGTGTCGCGGGAGTTGGGGATCTCGAGACGATCGGTGTACGAAGTCTTGATCGGGGATCAGGAGCGGAGCTGAGTCAGACAGGGGGCGCACAGCCCCTTGCCCTTGAATTGGGACACCTTGGAGTCAGAGCCGCAGAAGGTGCAGGTGTCTGTCGTCTTGCGAAGGACGATCGACCCGTTCTCGACGGAGATGAAGAGGTGGTCGCCCTCCCGGATGTTGAACAGGCGCCGTGTCTCCGCAGGGATCACGATTCTGCCCAGGTCGTCGATCTTCCGTGCGATGCCAGTTTCCATATCATCCTCGGTCGGCCGGGCCGAGCCTACCCCCGGGGCCGGTCACGGTGGCGGGTACCGTCAGCACCATGGGATGGGTCGACACCCACTGTCATCTGCAGCTCGACGGGAGAGAGCCGGAGACGCTGCTGGCCAGGGCGACCGAAGTCGACTGGCTGGTGGCCCCCGGAGTCGACCTCGAGAGCTCGGTGGCCTCACTGGCCCTAGCGCGGCGACACCCGAACCGGGTCCTCGCCACCGCCGGCCTCCATCCCCACGATGCCAGCCTCTGGCCGGTGCACGGCGATGAGATCGCCGAGTTGGCCCGGGAAGCCGCCGCAATCGGCGAGACCGGTCTCGACTTCTACCGGGACCTCTCCCCGAGACAGCACCAGATCGACTCGTTCCGGGCACAGATCGCTCTCGCCCTCGACATGGGCAAGCCGGTCATCGTCCACTGTCGCGACGCCTTCTCGGCCGTGCACGAGGTGATCGAGGGCACCGGCGCCGGTGCCAGCGTGGTGCTCCATTGCTGGACCGGTGGTCCCCGATGGACGAGACGATTCCTCGATCTCGGCGTCACTTTCTCATTCGCCGGACCGGTGGCCTTCGAGACCGGTGACACGGTGAGGTTGGGGGCGGGCCTGGTGCCTCCGGACCGAGCGATGGTGGAGACCGACACCCCGTTCCTCGCCCCGCCGCCACACCGGGGCCAGCCCAACGAACCGGCATGGGTGGCCCTGGTCGGCGGGGCGTTGGCCCAGGTGTGGGGCATGGAGGAGTCCGAAGTCGCCGAGATCACCAGTGCCAACGCCGCCCGGGTGTTCTCCCACCTCGAAGACGGAGTCCAACCCGTCGGCGAGGTCGGTGCTCGGTGAGTGCCCAGAGCCGTTCCCAGATCGCTGGGTTGCTGCTGCGTCACGGGGTGTCGCCCTCGAAGCGATTGGGCCAGCACTTCCTCGCCGATGCCAATCTCACCCGGAAGATCGTGCGGCTCGCCGACCTCGGGCCCGGGTCGCTCGTGGTGGAGATCGGCGCCGGCACCGGGACGCTCACCTCGGCACTGGCGGCCACCGGTGCCAAAGTCATCGCCTATGAGATCGACTCCGGGCTGCTCCCTGTTCTCGACGAGGTCACGGCGGGTCTCGATGTCGAGCTGCGCATCGTCGACGCCTCCGACGTGGACCTTGGTGACGACCTGCAGGGAGGGCCCTGGACGATGGTGGCCAACCTCCCCTACAACGTCGGCACTCCGCTGCTACTCGACGCCCTCCGTCACGCGCCGCAGATCGAGAGGTTCGTGGTGATGATGCAGAGGGAGGTGGCGGAGCGACTGGTCGCCAAACCGGGGGGGAAGGAATACGGGCTCCCGTCAGTGGTGGCCGGAATCCACTCCCGGGGGATACTGGCGTTCAGGGTCGCCCCTCAGGTCTTCTACCCCCCGCCCCGGGTCGAGTCGGCGGTGGCCGTGCTGGATCGAGTCCCGGCGCCCGCTCACTCAGAGCGGGCCATCGAGATCGCGGCCGCCGCTTTCGGTCAGCGCCGGAAGATGCTGCGCGGCTCGCTGGCGTCGGTGTTCGACGACCCGGCGACTGTCCTGGCGAGTGCCGGCGTCGAGCCGACGGCGAGAGCGGAGGAGCTGGCGCCCGAGGACTACCTGAGACTGGCGGCCGCATGACCCGCTACGAGTCTCCGGCCAAGCTCAACCTCGCTCTCCTGGTCGAGCCGCCCCGCCCCGACGGTTACCACCCGCTGCAGTCGCTGGTGCAGACAGTCGACTGGATCGACTGTCTCGAGGTCGATGAGGCAGACGAGGACACCGTCGTCTTCGATGGCGCCGATCTGGACCCGGAGGACAACCTGATCACCCGTGCACTCAGGGCGATCAGGTCGAGCGCCCCCGTCCCTCGGCTCCGGATCAGGGTGGAGAAGGCGATTCCGGCAGGCGCCGGTCTCGGCGGTGGCAGCTCCAACGCCGCGGCCACCCTGCTGGCGGCGGTGGAAGCGGGGAGACAGCCGCTCTCCCTGGCGACGGAGATCGCACCCGGTCTCGGGGCGGACGTGGCTCTCTTCTTCACCGGGGGCACGATGCTGGTCACCGGGGTTGGGGAACAGGTCGAGTCTCGACCGGGGCTCACCGGGTTCGCAGTTGCCATCGCAGTGCCTCCATTCGAGCTGGCGACCCGTGACGTCTATCGAAGATGGGACGAGCTCGAGGGCCCGAGAGGTGAGCCGGTGGACCCTCGGCGGCTCCCTCCGGCGCTCAGGGACGGGATCCCGATCCGGAACGACCTCACGCCCGCCGCCGTGTCCCTGGAGGGGGAGCTCGCCGACTTCATGGCCGACCTCCGGATGCACTGGGGGGGCCCGGTGTCCATGACCGGGTCGGGCTCGGCATGCTTCGGGTTCTTCCCCGATCTGGGTGAGGCGTCGGAGGCCGCCGACACCGTCTCATCGATGTGTCGGGCCGCGGTCGGCGTGGACCTGCGCAGTCGAGGGGTGACCCGGCCGACGGATCGATGACCGCCCGGCTCAGGACGCCAGCTTCCGGACCAGCCCTTCGTCGACTTCGACACCGAGACCGGGGCCCATCGGGACCGGGAACGCCCCCCGCTCCAGGGTGATGGGTCGCTCACTCACGTCCTGGACCACACCCTGGTTGGCCGGGCTGCACCCGAAGTCGATCCGATCCATGGCGGCGGCACAGTGGATGTTGGCCGCCGCGGAGACACTGGACTCGATCACCTTCCCCGCCAGGTTGATGCCGAGACCGGCGGCGGAGCAGATGGCTGCCCCGCGCATGACACCGGTCATTCCCCCGTGTTTGATCAGCTTCAGGCTGACCCCACCCAGGGCGGTGCCGGCGTAGCCGATCACGTCCTCCAGACTTCCCGCCGCCTCGTCGGCACAGAGCGACACCGGGGAGGCCGCGGCGAGCCTCAACAGAGCGTCGAGGTCGTCGCGCGGAACCGGTTGCTCGATGAATCGGACCCGCTCCCCGTCGAGACGCTCCAGAAAGTCGAGAGCTGTCGGCTCGTCCCATCCCTCGTTGACGTCTCCGCACACGACCCCTTCGTCGCCGGCGAGCTCGACGGCGGCGGCGATCGTGGCCAGCTCCTCGTCGCGGGCCGCCATTCCCAGCTTGACCTTGAACCAGCGGAAACCCTGCTCGTGACGCTGAGCCAACTTCGCTGCATCCGCATCGACGTCGCCGCTACCGACCAGGGTCAGAGCCGGGATCGTGTCCCGCACCATCCCGCCCAGGAGCTGGTGCGCGGGGACACCGAGGACCCGGCCCGCGAGGTCGTGGACCGCGATGTCGACCGCCCCGACCGCGGTGCTTGCGGCAGGGGCCGCGTCCCGGAGCCGCCGCCACAGGTCGTTTCGCCGCAGCGGGTCGGTGCCGACGACCCCCTCGGTCAGCTGCTCGAGGTCGGCTACGATCCGGGCTTGGGTGTGGTGGGTCATGGCCGGCGCCTCGACTCCCTCGCCCCATCCGATGGCGCCCTCGTCGGTGACCAGTTTGACCAGGACGTTCCCGCATCTCTCGATGACGCCGCTCGCCATCGGAATCGGGTGCCGCAGGGTCATGGTTATGGGATGGATCTCCATCGCGACAATGCGCATCGGCTCTCCTATACGCCGAATCGGGCCAGGGCCTGGGCAGTCAGTTCTACCCCGTGACCGGGAACGGCCGGCACCGGGATCTTCCCCTCGACCACCGGGAAAGCTCGGGTGAGGGCGTCAGGGGGGATCAGCTCCCAGTACTCCACCATGAACCCGCTACTGCTGGCGCCGACCAGGCTGATGGACAGTTCGTGCCACAGGTGGCTGCTCAACGCCAGGTTGTAGGTCTCGGCGAGGTGGGCGATCTTGGCAAACTCGGTGATCCCTCCGCAGCGGCCCACGTCCGGCTGGAGGTAGGCAGCGGCCCTCCGGTCACAGATCTCACGAAAGCCCCAGCCGAAGTAGACGTTCTCACCCGCCGCCACCGGCAGCGGCGATCGAGCCGCCACCGCCGCCAGGTCCTCGCTGCTGTCGGCGAGGACCGGCTCCTCGATCCAGCCAACGCCGTAGTCGGCCAGCATGCGCGACGTCTCCAGGGCCTCGGTGACGGTGAAGCGCTGGTTGGCGTCGGCGAAGAGGTTGAAGTCGTCGCCCATCTCGGCACGCAAGAGCGCCGTCCTAGAACGGTCACGCGGGCCACCGATCTTGAACTTGTACGCCTCGATTCCCAGTCCGGCGAATCGCTGGCACTCGGCTACCAGCTCCTCGTCGTCGAGACTGTGCCAGCCGCCGCTCCCGTAGGCGGGTACCTGCTCCTCGAATCCCCCGAGCAGGCGATGCACCGGCAAACCGGCCGTCTTGCCCAGGATGTCCCAGCAGGCGATGTCGACCGCCGACAGGGCCCAGACCCCGATACCGGCACGCATCCGGGGCTTGTTGGGGCCCCACATCCGGTGCCATAGCGCCTCGGGGCGGAGCGCGTCCTCCCCGACGATCAGCGGTGCCAGCTCGTTGTCGATGTAGGGCTTGATTGCAGCCGAGGCATGCCCCCCCAGACCGGCCGTGATCCCGAACCCGGTGGTCCCACCCTCGGTGTGAACGTGGACTGCGGTCGCATCGACGTGGGTGTAGGTGGCCAGGGCGGTGGTGATCGGCGCGGCCACAGGGAAGCGAAGGGCGGTCGTCTCCACCGCCCGAATCGTCGTGGCAGCCACCCGGGGATGTTATCCGGGCGGGCGACAGCCTCGCTCCCCAGGTACCGTCGCCGGCGATGTTGCCGACTTCGCCCCGGCCCTCCCCGTCACCCGTGCCCAGAAATGGCTGAGATCGTCGGGGTTCTGGGAGTCACCCACAACCCGCTGATGTGGAAGAGCCTGCAGCAATCGACTCCACCGGACCTGGAGGCGGTCGCCGCCAACTTCGATCGGCTTCGAGCCCGCGTGTCCGAGTTGGGACCGGACGTGATCGTGATGGTCGCCTCCGATCACTTCCACATGCTGATGACTTCGAACATGCCGGCATTCATGGTCGGCAAGGCGCCGGAGATGAGGGCAGGTCACCCCAACGAGTCGAGGGTGTTCGGCTTGGAGCCGAGGACGGTCGGCGGCGCCCCGGCTCTCGGGGCCCATCTCCTCGGCGGCGCCGACTTGAGCGGGCAGATCGACTTCGCCTTCAGCGACGAGCCATGGCTCGATCACTCCTTCCTGGTTCCCCTTCTCTTCCTCACCCCGCATCTCGATGTCCCCGTGGTCCCGGTGTTCACCAACTGCAACGCCCCGCCGATCCCTACCGCCTCCCGGTTCGCCCGGCTCGGCTGGTACCTGTCGGAGGCGATCACCTCGTATCCAGGAGGCCAGCGGATCCTGGTGGTGGGCAGCGGTCATCTCGCCCACGAGCTAGGTGGGCCTCGCCAGTTCCTCGGCGAGAGCCCCGATCCCGGGTTCGACGCCGAGGCGGTGACCTGGATGGCCGACGGCGATGTCGAGGGCGCCGTGGCCGCCACCGGGTTCCGGAGACTCACCGAAGCGGGCAACGAGACCTATCAGTTCCTGAACTTCGTCACCTGCATGACCGTGGCCCGAGGTGCCGGGGCCACATTCGCCGAGGGGACACCGACCCGGTTCGGCAATCTCCCCTTCTTCGTCTGGGGGTTGTGATGACTCGCTACATGGTGAACAAGCTGATGTGGGATGTGGACCGGACCGATGAGGCGCTGGCGGCGTTCAGAGGTGACAGCACCCGGTTCCTGGACGGGTGGGAGCAGCGCGCCGCTCACCCGGTGCCGCCGGTGCCCGACGGGGGCACCCTGACCGAGGCGGAGCGGCGGGCTCTCGAATCCCGGGACTACGGGGCCCTCTACGCAATGGGCGCCAATCCCTTTCTCCTCTGGCAGTTCGCTCGATCGGTGTCAGTGCCCGACGAGATGAGTGTCGAGGAGTTGATCGTCTCGTTCCGGGAGGCCGTGGCCCCGTTCGGCTATCCCGAGTTTCACACCTGAGCTGCGTCGGACGCCGGCGCCATCGCTCCCTCGTGCACCGACTCAGGTGAGGACCCGGATCGGGCTCCCATCTCTCCAGGCCCGGATCGACTCCACCGCCCCTTCGTAGAACACCCGGTAAGACTCGCGGGTGACATACCCGACATGGGGCGTGGCGACGATCCGGGGCTCCGTGCGATACGGGTGGTCCGCCGGGAGCGGCTCCTCGTCGAACACGTCGAGCGCGGCGCCGGCGATGGTTCGTGCCCGCACCGCGTCGAGGAGCGCTCCCTGGTCGACGATAGGTCCCCTCGAGGTGTTGATCAGGTAGGCGTCCTCTCTCATCAGTGCCAGCTCCGCAGCACCGATCATGCCCCGCGTCCGGTCGCTGAGCCGGAGATGGATGGTGACGAAGTCCGAGCTCGACAACAGCTCCTCCTTGGTCACCAGCGCCGCCCCCACCTTCGACGCGCTGTCCGCTGTCAGGTTCTGGCTCCAGGCCATGACCTCCATCCCGAAGGCTCGACCCAGCTGCGCCACCTGTGATCCGAGACGACCGAGCCCGATCACACCCAGAGTGGAGCCGCGCAGGTCCCGGCCCAGACCCACCTGCCACCCACCCTCATGAACCGACACCACCTGGTCGACAAGACCGCGGGCCAGCGACAGGATCAGTGCCATCGTCAGCTCGCCGGTCGGATGGGCCAGTGCCCCGGTGCCGGAGACCACCACGCCCAGGTCGCGGGCCGCGTCCACGTCGATCGAGGCGTTGCGGGCACCGGTGGTGACCAGGAGCCTCAGATCGGGCAGACCGGTCAGGACCTGGCGCGGGAACGGAGTCCGCTCCCGCATCGCGACGACGACGTCGAACCCGGCGAGCCGGGACAGGAGGTGGTCCCGATGCGCCAGTGGCCGGTCGATGAACTCGACCTCTGCGGACAGCGACCTCCAATCCGCCAGACCCGCCGCCACCCCCTGATAGTCGTCGAGGACCGCGATTCGCATCGGGGCAAGCTAGCCCTCGGCGCCGGATTCCCCTGGCCGGGTCGGTGGTCAGGAAGGGCTTCTCTTGCCGTCGTCACGTCGTGGCGGTGCCACCACTGCCGGCCAGACGTTCATCCCCTCAGAGGTGGGCTCGGCGAGACGGGTCTGGCCGTCCCAACGCGGGTCGTCGGCGGATTGGCTGCCCCGGAACATGTCGGCCTCGCTCAACACCTGGTCGGCGATGCTGGCCGCGTCCTGATCGGAGGTGCCACCTCTCGTCCCGATCCGTCGGAGGAGGGCGGCGATGACGAGGAGCCCGATCACCACCAGAGCGGCGAGCAGATACCACGTCATCAGCCTCAATCTACGTCCCCGAGCCCGGGCTGGATAGTGGCCGGTATCGTCGCAGCCACCAGGACGACGGAGGCAGGATGCAACTCGAAGGCAAAGTGGCGGTGGTGACCGGGGGCAGCCGGGGCATCGGCAGGGCAATCGCCCGCCGACTCGCCGCCGAGGGCTCGGATGTGGTGATCGCGGCCCGGTCCGAAGGGACCCTGCAGTCGACGGCGAAGGACATTTCCGGCGCCACCGGGCGCCGAGTCGAGCCCGTCTCCGCCGACCTGTCCACAATCGAGGGTTGCGAGGCCCTCCATGACGCTGCGACCCGGCTCTTCGGCGACATCGACATCCTGGTCAACTGTGCCGGCGCCACCAAGAGCGGGCCGTTTCTCGAGCTGAGCGACGAGACCTGGCAGGAAGGGTTCGATCTCAAGTTCTTCGGCGCGGTTCGGCTCTCCCGACTCTTCTGGCCCCAGCTGAAGGCCAGCCACGGCTCGGTGGTCAACATCGTCGGTGGCATGGCCCGGACCCCGAACCCGGGTTTTGCGATAGGTGGTGCGGTGAATGCCGCCCTGGCCAACTTCGGGAAGGCGCTGGCCGGGCTCGGGCTGGTCGACGATATCAACGTCAACACCATTCATCCCGGCCAGGTCCAGACCGAGCGTCTGACCGAGATGATGACCGACCAGGCGGCGGCACAGGGGAAGACCCCGGACCAGGTCCTGGAGGAGACGATCCAACGGCAGGGCATACGCCGGCTGGGGACACCCGAGGACATCGCCGAGCTGGCGGTCTTTCTCTGTCTTCCCCAGGCGCGTCACATCCAGGGAACGGCGATCTCTGTCGACGGCGGGGGAACAAAGAGCCTGTTCTGAGTCAGCCTCAGCCCTGACCACCATCAGGGATCGGCGCCGTCTGCTGCCACACCAAAGCCCTGGAGCCGGCGACGAGGTCCTGACGCGGGTCACGGATTCGTGAGCAGATGCCCGTGACGCCCTCCGAGTCTGTAACTCGATGCAGGGCGTCACATATCCGTGACG
>LLBY010013808.1_pt4 | contig 18798 bp, 31 predicted proteins | sample 1489401 | NCBI WGS metagenome assembly LLBY01 (sample SAMN04092656, study PRJNA295927) | soil metagenome | biome: Soil prokaryotic community; feature: Bulk soil; isolation source: soil from tomato rhizosphere | host: tomato cultivar Hawaii 7996 | place: South Korea | collected 2011-11-01 | reverse complement strand
CGAAGCACGGTAAAGTAGAAGTCGGCGAAAGCGTAATCATGACGGAATCGATCAAGGCATTCGCTGAATGGTTCGATAGTCTGTCCAGCGTTTCTGTCTTCGAAAACCACTTCGAAACGGCAGTGGAAATCGAAGAAGAAACAATCGAGGGCGTAGGTGAGGAGCAAACCGGTTGTCAGTGCATCGACGAATGCCAGTGCGTCACAGAAGAGCCGCAGCTTTCGACCGAAGATGTGCTTCTCCCCAGCCGAGCCGATGACGATTTCTCCAAGGAAGTATTGGTCCCGGACGAGAAAGGTGACGATATGGATCGCATCATTGCGCTCGCGCGCGGTAATGCCGCCACTTACTCTCCCCGCACACCGCAGCCGTAAAATACAATATAGCAAACCTATGGGAAGCTCCGGTATAAAGATACCGGAGCTTTTTCTTTGTCCGCGAAGTAAAAAAACACCTCCAGAAGGTTTCGGCAAGTAATCGCGAAGATAAATAAAAATGTGAAGGAAAGAAATTGCGGTTTCAATCCCGAACATGGCATAAGAAATAAATCAACGGCAAAGACCATTGGCTCCAAAAGGCTCCAAAGGCAAATATAAAGGCAAGTATAAAATGAGTAACATTGAAGCGCTCCGCGCAAAACTCCGTGCAACTGCTTCCAAGGGCGAACAGGGCACCAAGTCCAAGGGTTCGGGCGGCGATAACGCCAGCTTCCCCTTCTGGGACATTCCGGTTGGTCAGTCCGCAACTGTCCGTTTCCTCCCCGATCATCCCGACGCCAACAATGACTATTTTTGGGTCCAGCGCGAAGTCATCAAGCTCCCGTTCGCTGGTGTTGTCGGCGGTGATTTCCCCACTGACAAGGATGTGACGGTCACCGTCCCCTGCATCGATATGTTCGGTATGAAGTGCCCGATCATCGCTGCTACCAAGCATCTGTGGGACAAGGAAGAGACCAAGGATTTGGCTCGCGTCTATTACAAGAAGCGCAGCTACATTTTTCAGGGCCTCGTGGTAAACTCCCCCCTCAACGAGGAAAATGCCCCTGAAAACCCCATCCGTCGTTTCGTGATCAACAAGTCGATCTATGACAAGGTGTTCGATGCCCTGCTCGATCCCGAACTCGACGACATGCCGACCGACTATGATGGCGGTCTGGATTTCACGATCAAGAAGACGCAGAAGGGCCAGTGGGCCGATTACACGACTTCGAGCTTCGCTCGCAAGCCGCGTTCGCTGAACGAACTGGAACGTTCGGCAATCGACAAGTATGGTCTGTTCAACCTCAAGGACGCCCTCGGCGCGGTCCCCACGGCTGATGGCATCGAAGCCCTGAAGGCGATGCTCAAGGACTCCATGGACGGCCTGCCGTTCGATATGGAGAGCTACGGTCAGTATTACCGTCCTTACGGCTCGCGCGACAACGGTGGCACCACCACGGCCCCGGCGCAGAACCGTTCGGTTCCTAGCGCCTCCGAGTCCTCGGAACAGGCCGAAGCTGCCAGCAACCTCGCCGAAGGCGAAGGCGGCAGCAGCAACGCCAAGGCGATCCTCGAACGTCTACGCGTTCGCACCGCCAACCGCGACGGCGAATAATCCTACGAGGGTGGGAGCAAGTCTCCCACCCTTTGTAGTTCACCCCTTACTATTAACTAGGTGGAGTAATGAAGGCACCCATAGACGTTTCCAAATTTCGCAAGACGATTGCGAAATCCATTCCCGGCCTTTCAGTCGGTTTCAATGACCCAAAGACGTGGCTTTCCACAGGATGCTACGCTCTCAATTATCTCATTTGTGGTGACTTCAAGGGCGGTATCCCGCTGGAAGGCAAGTTCACCATGTTCGCGGGCGACTCTGGCTCGGGGAAGTCCTATATCACCTCGGCCAATATTGTGAAGGACTGTCAGTCGAAGGGCGCATTTGTTGTTCTCGTCGATACTGAAAACGCCCTAGACGAAAGCTGGCTTCGCGCCCTTGGCGTCGATGTCTCTGAAGAACGACTGTTGAAGATTAGCGGCGCGACTATCGATGACGTTTCAGCAATGATCGCGGCTCTCATCGATGGCTACCTCGCCGACCATGGCGAAAAGCCATATGCGGATCGCCCACGCTTGATGATCATTATCGATTCGCTCGGTATGTTGATCACCCCGAACCAGATCAAGCAGTTCGAAGAAGGCGACCAGCGGGGCGACATGGGCATCAAGGCGAAGCAGCTTACTGCGATGATCCGCGTCACCATGGCGAAAATTGCTTCGGAGCCAATCGGTCTTCTCGCAACCAACCACGTCATGGATTCACAGGATCAGTACCAGCCGGATAAAATTCCGGGCGGTAAAATGCTAGAATTCGCATCGTCGGTCATCGTCCAGATGAACAAATACCTCCTCAAAGAAGACGAGGATGGTAATAAACTCGTGGGCGGTGCGGTCGCGGGTATCCGCACCACGGCGGTTGTGCGTAAGTCTCGTTACGCAAAGCCGTTCGAAAAGATCAAGATCGAAATCCCATACGAAACGGGTATGAACCCCTATTCGGGCCTATTCGATCTATTTGTCGCCAAAGGTGTAATTCAGAAGGATGGTTCTCGCTGGACCTATACCAGTCCGGAGACCGGAGAAATTCTGAAGGATTGGCGGAAGAATTTCCGCGCCAATGGATGGCTCGATCAGATCATCGCGGACTGGGAGCTTTGGGAAAACGGCCCCACCAAGACTGATCTTGGTGAGCCGGAACCTTCTCTCGAAGAAGAGAACGAAGGCGAATAAAAGAAATGGGGGCAAGCAATTGCCCCCATTTTAATATCGCGGCAGCAAAAGAGACCGCGTATATAATCATCAAGAAACAATTTTGAGGTTTAGTTACATGAATGATGAAGCACGACTGTTGTTCACTATCTGGGAGGCGGTTTCTGAAGTCCTGCCTATGAGTGAACGTCAGGAAGCAGCAGCAGGGATCATCCGTGCCCTGATCGAACAGGGTAGCTGCGATATTGATCTACTGCATGACGCCGAGGGGGAATGCACCTATCTGGATCGCGCCCTAGCGGAAGTCGCCTCGGAAAATGCTGACCCTGACGAATACCTCGATTACGGAGATGAAGAGTAAGCCATGCTCTATTATCGCCGTATCTTTCGGGAGCCCGATGAAATCAAGCAGTTGGCTTTGATCGTCGATGCGTGCGAGAAGTATGAGGACTTGCTACCATCGGCGTTCGCGGAAACTAAGCCCCCATCGGGGCGTATTGAGGCCGCGCAGTCTCGAATGGCAGGAATAACCGCCGAAAACTATTCTCGACTTCAAGACCTTGAAATCATCCTTCAGCATGTTACAAATCTCGAAGATCGCAGACTTATGGCCAAGGCGAAATACTACAAAGAAAGTTATCAGCGCGATCTCACGGACCGTATGGCAGAAAAATATGCCGATGTCCACGACGATGTCCAAGAAGTCCGGGCTATTCGCCATTATGTCGCGCATGTCCGGAACCAGTATCTTGCGGTTTTCAAAGGCTTGGAAGTCATGCATTTCCAGATCGGTAATGTGACCAAATTGCGTACAGCCGGTCTCGATGATGCTACATTCTGATGACACCCGAGCAACTAATGTTGCAGATTGTTCAGCAAAAAGTCTGTGACTCCTTTCCGCAGAGTGTGTTGAAGATAATACGACACGGCTTCATTTTTACTTGGAGCCGCATCGTTTGCGACGTCATCCACAATGATCAAAAGATTCGAGTGACGGTCAAGAACCAAATTTATCGGGTTCCGACGACTGGAATAGCGCAGAAGATCATCGAAGAAGTAAAAAGAGAAATCAATGTCCCCTGAATGGCAAGAGACCTTCGCTAACATCGCCCTCGCGGCATCGAAGAAATCCAAGGACCCATCGACCAAGGTTGGGGCCGTATTGGTCCGCCCTGATATGACGGTTGCGAGCCTTGGGTTCAACGGCTTCCCCAAAAGAATGTCTGATAATCCCGTGTATATAAATGATCCCCAGTATAGAGATCAGAAGCTCAAGCGAACCGTTCACGCCGAACAAAATGCTTTGCGGCTTTCACGAGATAACACCACCGTGGGGTATCACATGGTAGTGACCCGCCACCCTTGTGAAATGTGTGCTCTCGAAATCTGCTGCACTGACATTACGGATGTCTGGTATCTTCCGCACGAGGATTACGAATCCCGATGGTGCGAGAGTGTCGCGGAGGCCCGCACTCTATTCGCGGAATGTGGCATTCGTCTCCATCGAATCGGATAATCGATTATTTTTCATTGACACCATCTAGTTCGGTGCTATTAAGTGATTATCGGCGTTCTGCCGAGGAACGAAGAGGATCGAACCTATGACAACTGTCGCCACTGCGAAGAAATCCACTCGCAAAACGTCCAAGCTCGCGTCAGAAAAACCCACGGTCAGTCCGAAAACGGCTGTTGTTCCCAAGGGTATCAAGGCGCGCCGGGGTTCCAAGGAGCATACTGCTGCTGGTCTCCGTGCGGTGATCAACCATAATGGTAACACCGTTCTGAAGAATTTTGGCCGGGCTTTGCGGGACGAGCCGCATAAGTATATCTACCCGATCAAGCTCTACCTGAAGCGCGACACTGTCCGCGCCGACGAAGTCACCCGCTGGTTGATGGAACGCTACATCAACGCAAAGGGTGGTCGTAACCACGGCGCGCGCTACGAAGTCCGCACCTTCAAATCGACAATGGGCAAGTTTGTGGATTACATCCTGCTCGAACAGATGACTGATCATGAGCGGGTGATGTTCACGCTCGAATTCGGCGATGTTACCGACGAGAAAATCGTCCGCGACGGCAAGCTGCGCCGCCCGCGCCTGTCGAAGGACCAGAAGAAGGAACTGGATGAGATCATCAATCAGTATTATCTCAATGTTGCTGCTGCCCGCAAGGCAGAAGCCGAAGCCTTGGCGGCTCGAAGGGGCTGAACTATTCAGGAGTCTCCTCGAAGAAGGAACAAAAAGCCCGGTCGATGACCGGGCTTTTTCAGTATTGCGTAACCGGAAGTTGTTCGAGATCGCGGTAGCTGAACGATGGTACCTCGCCGCACCTTCCGCGCTTGCGGTAGAAATAGCCTGATTTGATTTCCACCATAGTGCCGCAGATTTCTACCTTAAGGTATTTGTCGCCGTCGTAGCTCACAGCCTTCGCGGAACGGATCGGCGCTTCTTGTCCCGGAGTGTCACCGAGTTGAGTGATGGGATAATCAGTAAAGCCGTATAGTGCTTGTTTCATAGTTGCCTCATTGTCTTCCTATCAGGAACAAGACCCTGTCATGATCATTGTCAAAGCGGAAAAAACTACAATCTGCTCGGAACCTCACCAATTCCCCAGCAGTCCGAAGATACCGAATATCATATACCTCATCTTCAGTAAGGGTATAGTAACGCTCATCGTCTGCTAGTCGTTTCTTTTCCGCCCGCAGTCTTCTTCGGTAAATTTTAGGCCACTGCCACCCCACGATATAGAAGGTCAACAACACGACGGCGCAAAATAGGCGAAACCACCCCGGAACATTCACGACGTCAATGGGGAGGAACCCCAAGGGGACCAAGATCATGGCGAGCAGCATGATCCGGGATGCTCTAGGGTGAACATCCCGGATTGTTGAATCCGCGTCAAGGAAGGTTTCTCGAAAAGCCATCAATCTTCCGCGAGGATGACTTGTGTTGCGGTCATTCCTGCACCTTTGAATATTTCTTGCGTTGCGTCGAATACTTCACGGACTTTGGCCAAGGCTTCCTCGCGATCCCCGGCGCGCACGGAAATCGTGACCATGGCCGTGTGATTTACTCGCCCCTCTTCCCACGCGCGATGTATCTCCCCGGTATCAGTCAGCCGGGCGAGGCGTTCGGCATACCGCACAGCCTCTTGTTCCACTCGGTCAAGACCCAAGACATGAGAGTTGAAATAATCATATCCACTGATCTGGTGGATATGATTATCACTGGTGGGGAAGCCATCACCGTCCACCATATGTATAGTGTAATCGTAATATGGGATTTCCGTCACGGCACGATCTCCGTTAACACCCTTACGCGGCTTACGATCTATCCAAACCACTTTTGTCATATCACGCCTCTATTTCCGATTTAATCAGCCCACGATAGGTGAGCGAAATACGCGGTCCTACCTCATACCCAGCCTTGGGAATGCGGTGTTGGAATTTTTGCTGAAATCCCGGAGGCATGATGAACACCGATCCGTGACCAAGCTTGAAACGAGTAGTCGCACCCGTCTCATTATCCCGGATTTCGATGTCACGCTCTCCGCCAAGGGACAGCGAGATCACCGGCTGCGCTGGATCGGTCCCGATATCGGCATGCCAACCCAGCCAATCGCGAGCATCCTCGTAACCGTTCATGAAACAGCAGTTCAGTTCGAACCCGTGCTCTTCATTCAACCGCTCCATCCAAAGCTTGGCCATCTCGTCCCACGGGCGCGCCTCGTAAGTGCGTTCACCAGCACCCCTACCATAGGTATAGGGTAGGTCGTGATTGTTCTGCCAATATTCCCTTCGAGGAGCATCAGCGCGGCGCTCCCATGCGATATTCTGCCACAACCGATCAAATTCCTGATCGGCGATCTGGGGATCAACGAAGTCGGGGATATAAACCGGTTTCATGAGTTAGCTCGTTTTTGGTTGCGCTTACGGAACACCATAACGGCAATGAATGCCCCTATTGCGGTGAAACACAGAATTCCGATCACGATCGCGATCTGCGAAGGGGTGAGGCCAGCCATGAGACCATGAACGAATTTCTTCATCATTCAACAGCCGGATACTCGATGAAGCTCGAAAAGCGACCTTCGAAGAATGACAAGCACCGAAAATGGACCTTTGGTTGGTCCATGCGCTCGAAAGCCATGTAGCGCTCGGCCCCGCTGCTGGTTGTGAAAATCCCAGCCACGGAAAACACCTTACCGATTCGGGCATCGACTTTTGGATCGGTCGAATAGACGATCGAAACATGGTTCGTCTTGGTGAAATTTCCGTTGATCTTTTCGATCTGCTCACCAAGAGTAGCTTCACGAGCACGCTCGATGAGATCGAGAATCGTCCCATCGACCATCACCCCTTTGGCGGTTTCGCGCAACGCCGCCACGGCGCTCATCACCTCACTCACCGACGACCACCAGAGCCGTGATGGTGCGGCGACCGCACTTACCATGCTCGAAGCCGATCTGCGGCTTGGTAAACTTGTAGCCGGGGATCATGTTCTTTTCGATCATGAAAAGAACACTCTGCTGCGTCTGTGCGCCAAGAGACGCCGGGCCTCCAACCGCGATTTCGACCTTGAACGCGCCCGAGGGCTCGACCCGGACCGACACACCATGCGAGGGTCCACCGCTCGTTTCCGGCAGGGCATTCTTGACCGCTTCCTGCATGACCGAGATTGAATAGAAGGCCGCCGCCATGGAAACCGGCGCGTTATTCATCTTAAGAACCGTAGCCATGATCTATACTCCGAGATTCAAACTACAGCCCTTTTAGCGAACTATCGAACATTGTCAACACAATTATGGACGCGAGAAAAGCCAATACGGCATAGTGCGTTCATGTTTATCGACGAGCTTCTCAAAAATCTCTTTCATTCACAAACATTGTCGTCGTTTGATGATGATGTGCATTTCATTAACAGCGTCGGCTTTCAGGTCAGCGAAGGAAAAACCCTCACCACACGGCAGGCATACGCGGCCACGAGCGTGTTGCGCAAGAAAGCAGCCAAGTTTGCGGCACTCCTCAACATGGATAAGGACGGCTTCCTCGCTATCGTGAACAGCGGCGCATGGAAGAACGAGCCCCGCGTTACTGTTCAGAAGAGAAACGAGGCAAGATATCTGGGGGATAATCTCGTTGCGCTGTCCTATCACCCTACCACGGAACTCCGATCTGATCTGTCGCGTATCAGTGGGTCGGTGCGACAAGGCGTAATGGTGGTGTCCGTCCTGAACAACACGAAACTTGAAGCGCTCATCGAAGTCCTTGGTAAGTACGGTTTCGAGATCGATGAAGAACTCGAAAAATACCTCGCCTTGTGTATGTCCTCAAAAGGCCAAAGGAGCCATTTTGTCGCGGACGGTGACAGCGTGGTGTGCAATGTTTGCGATTCGGAAACATTGTCGGCTTTTCTCCTCCATGTAGTGGGAGCACAACGGATATGAACCGGGATTTCTTCCTCCCCACTCTCACCCCAGCAAAAGCTCGGATGATGGTTGCCGCTTCGCGTGGAACAAATCTTCATCTGTCGCGGGAGATCATCAAAAAAGCTGGGGAAGATTTACTCACCTTCGCGGATTTCCCCGGCATCCCCCTCGACGATATGGGGCTTTCTATTTGTCAGTTCATCACTGATTATAATCATCGCTGTGCGTTCCCCTATGACGATGCAACCGATCAACTTTTCACCGCTATTGCGGCTATGATCCCTCGTCATGATAAAGTATTATTCTTATGCGATACTCCGGTGAAATGGGTAAGGGAGTTACGCGAAAAGATTTCGCGTTTGGGTGACCGCCCAGACGATCGATGCCATTTCATAGGCGTGCGGGAATTGACGCCCTCCATGGCGATCGAGGCGAGAGATCATTATGTGATCGCAAACATCACCCAAGAGCATGTTGGTTATGAATGGATGGGTAAGCTTTTCCCCCGCATGATCATTTATAGCGAAACAGCGAAGCAATTCACGCTTCCCTTTGGGATAACACAAGGATCGACCGCGAGACACGCGGCTGGTTTCCTTTACCCAGAGGTAGTTCGTGCCAGCACGGCGGATAAAAACCGGCGCGGCTCTGGTAATTTGCTTCCACTGATGGGGTGCTTTAGCAGATTGGTAAAAGCTAAAAGCACAAGTGGCTAAAATTTCTTAAGTAAAAACGCGGAATCAAATAGTAAATACCATCTCCGCTCTTGTATAACTCTTGTATGAAAACCTGTAAGCTAACTATTCTCGACCAAGTCAATGTTAAGTTCGGTGATCTCGACGCGCAATGTCGTAAAAAGATCGTAGACAAACTGAAATTCATGGTCCCATATGCGCGCCACATGCCCCAATTCAAATTGGGGAGGTGGGATGGTAAGGTGGCCTTTGCGACCGTAGGGGGTCAGACTTACTTCAATGTTCTCGATCGTGTTCTCCCAATAGTTGAAGAATTCGGTTATGAGATCGTTCTGGAGGATCGTCGCACTCACCCCGAGTTCGCATTTGAACACATCGACGATGAATACCTCGCTGATACACTGTGGCCCAAGGGGCACCCCATGGAGGGTGAACCCATCATGCTTCGCGAGCATCAGGTAGAGGCGATCAACCGCTACCTCGATAACCCGCAGTCACTACAATCAATCAGCACATCTGCGGGTAAGACAATTATCACAGGGTGCCTCTCCAAGCTCGTCGAACCCTATGGGCGCTCGCTGGTTATTGTGCCGGGTAAGGACCTCGTCCTTCAGACCTGTAAGGACTACGTCAACATAGGCCTTGATACGGGTAGATACTTCGGGGATTTCAAAGAACCGGATCAGAAGCACACAATTGCTACGTGGCAATCGCTTTCCGCCCTCAAGAAGAACAACCCCGAAATGCTTGAACGCATCCTTCGCGATACGGTTTGTGTGATGGTCGATGAAGCACACTCGATCAAGGGTGCGGAACTGAAAGACATGCTCACCGGTCCCATGGCTCATATTCCACTACGTTGGGGTCTCACCGGAACCATCCCCAAAGATGATTTCGAATTCCTCTCGCTGCTGGTGGCCATTGGTCCCAAGGTTGGCGAAATCCGTGCTGATGAGCTACAGGAAAAAGGCATCCTGTCAAACTGCCACATTCATATCCAGCAGCTTAAGGATGAGGTATCTTACTCGACCTACGATGCCGAGAAGCAGTATTTGGCCACGGACAGAACCCGCGTTCAGTGGATCGCTGATTATTGCTCCGAAATCGCAAAGTCTGGCAATACTCTCGTTCTGGTAAACAGTATTGATCTCGGGAAGTCCCTCGAAGCCAAACTTGACGTGCCGTTTATCTACGGTGCGGTGAAATCGAGTAAGCGCGGTGAAGAATATTCGGCGATCAATTATACCGATAACCAACTGCTGGTCGCCACCTTCGGTGTTGCCAGTACGGGTATCAATATTCCTCGTATTTTCAACCTTGTCCTCATTGAACCCGGCAAGTCCTTCGTTCGTGTCATCCAGTCAATCGGACGAGGCTTGAGAACTGCCGCTGACAAGGATTTCGTTGAAATTTACGATATTTGTTCCACGGCGAAGTTCTCGAAGCGCCACCTCACGAAGCGTAAAGAGTTCTACTCCGACGCGCGCTACCCCCACAAAGTAACCAAAATAGATTACCGCTGAAGGAGAGAGACAATTCGCATCCTCACTAACTACAACAAGATATACGAACTCGACCACATCAATAATGTGGTCGAAGATGATCTTTGCTACTGCGTGCTTGATTATTCAGATCAGAAACATGTGGATTTCGTCTTCCCTTTCGTCACGATGTTAGACGTTTATACCTATTCGGCTGCTGACCTCCGTATCGGAAAGCATCGGGTTCAGGTTCCGCTCAACTGGTCTATCGTCATAGCGGACAAGCACAGCGGAAGTCTGGAACTGCTGGAACTCAAGCATATCAACGACCGGGATTTTCAAGTGTTCTGCTTCAATCCAATCGACGGATATATGCCCACATTCCCTGATTTGGAAATGGTAGATATGTTCAATGATGTATCATGGACAATGCCCAAATTGTTCAACGGTCATCTGCTCGCAGTTCCGCTCCATGATGGAGATTCTCCGATGTGCGCTTTGTTCGTCAAGGATACGAACAAATTGCCAGATTGCCTCGACATTACTAAAATTTTCTCATGAAAGGATCAACATGACCGATAACACAGATATCCTCAATCTTATCGCACTCGCCAAGGAAGACTTCGGTAAGCAGCGTGTCAACAAAGCCGTGGATAGCCTTATCAGCGCCGTAGAGCTTCTAGCTGGCAAGCAGACCACAGCGGTGGTCGCTCCGCTTGCCGAAGCTCCGCCCACCGAAGCTCCTCCCGTGGCTGATGTAGAGACAACTCCTGCCGATCTGTCGCGCATTCTCGCAACACAGGACAGGAAGAGCACGGAAGAGCCCGTGAAGCCTAGTCCCCGAAAGCGCGCCCCCACAGGCACCCGCAGGGATTCCTGACAAAAACGAGGCGGCACTTTATGGGTGCCGCCTCGCATGAGCAGGTCGGGGAACAGACCAAATAACTGTTATTTGTATTTATAGCGAGCGAGTATAAACCATTGGCTAAAGCCCCGAAAAAACATACTCTCGATATTTTCCGAACTTTGTCCGCCATTGATCAGCACGACATGGGATACTTCGAAGGGCTCTCGCCAGAAGAGCAAAAAGGTTACCACTCACCCGTCGTTATGCGGTGGGCGTCTGCCAAATCCGGGCAACTGGCTGACTGGAATTTGTTAGCAGTCAATCAGCGCGCAAATGTTCACCATTACGAAATTTATGATCACCCGGAGCTACAATATAAGTTGCTCGCTTCTGTGGGCCTCGGGGTGGGCGGAAAATCCCAGTGGATCGCTGGTCCGAAGAAAGATAGTTCGGGCGCGATAGGGGAATTCTTGCGAAGATATTGGCCCGATATCAACAAAACGGAAGTCGCTATTATATTGCGACATCTCCGCGAAGGAAATAATCTCAAGGACTTCTTGGATGGAACAGGTCTCTCTCCCGATGAAATCAAACGTGTCACGAAACTCTTCGAAGACCAAGGTTGAAAGCTATCGTTGTCCTTTTTGTTCCAAGGACTACAAGCGCGAGAAATCGTTCCTTGATCATATCTGCCGCCAGAAGAAGCGTTTCTTTGAAAAAGACACGAAGGCAGCACGGTTTGCTTTTGCGGCTTTCACAAAGTTTCATGAGGTCCATTACAGGGGTCGCACCCCACCCACCTATGAGAAATTCATTCAGAGCAGCCTCTACGATGCCTTTCTGAAATTCGGGAAGTATATTCTTGATATCGATGCGCTGTCCCCTACCGAATACATCGACTATATGGTGCGTTCACAGGTTCCGATTGATCGCTGGTGCCGGGATACCGAATATGAGAAATATGTTGGTCAATTGGCGATGAAGGAATCGCCAGATCGCGCGCTGGAGCGCACATGCCTCCTCATGCATGAATGGGCACTTAAGGAAGGCCACGACAGTAGTGATTTTTTCCGCACTATCTCGGTGCCACTTGCGGTCATGTGGGTTCGCAGCGGACGCATATCACCTTGGGTTCTTTTGAATTGCACCTCTGGTGTGGAACTGCTCGCCAAGTTCTCCGATGAGCAAATGACGCTCACGCAAGGGGCTCTAAATATCAATATGTGGAATGGTAAGTTTAAGCGCAATATGGACGAGGTTCGATCCATTCGCATGGCGTTGGAGGAGGCCGGTTTATGAGTGATGCTATTAAAAGAGGAATGTACCTTGGTGAAAACAACGTCGAGAGAATATCGCTCGACCGTCGTATGATGAAGGTCAAGACCGAGAGTGGGGAATATATCGACGTTCCGTCACCGGAATATGTTACTGGTCTTGAGCAACAATTATTGGCAGTTCAAAAAGCACTTGCTATAGTTGAGGAAGAGACGAAACGGCACGGCGGCATCATCAAGCGCCTCACTGCCGCGATTAGGAAGGTTGATTCAAAAATCCGATGAACAAGATAACCGTAGTCCTCAATGATTATGCCGCGAATGTGAAGTCATATATCTCTTATGACCGCAGCGATATCGACAAAGTTTTGGAGATGTGGGATACGCCTGATGAGCGCTTGACCAATCTCCATGTCCTTCAGCCTTTCAAAGGCTATGATCGTTGGAGCGATCTCACTCCGGAGCATTATCGTATTTTGATCACGCGCGGCCTTAACACTGTGGCGAAACTTCCTCCAAAGGATCGCATGAACAGCAGCGACCCGGTGGTTTCAACCACCAATTCGATGATTATGATGTTTATCATTCTTTTGGAACGCAGAACCACAGCCGAGATCGAGCATTTCCGCATCAATCGTTTCGACGATCTGAATGTGACATTTGATTTCTCCGCTTCGTTTGAACTAGAGTATGATCGGCCAAAGCCGAAGATCGACGAACCCTCCTTTAGTATTGTGATTGATAATTCGGATGAAACCAGCTAATACCGACATCGATATCGATTTTGCCGATCGGGATTCTGCGTTGGTCGGCCTGCATCACATTCCCGCGATGCTGACAAATAAGAATGGCCAAATCAGTCGTCACCCTTCTGGCGTTTATTTTCAGGAAGTGCCAATTAACCCGCTGACGGGCCTCTGTGCCTTCGACTATAAGAAGGCCGAAGAGATAGGCTATTTCAAGATCGATTTTTTGAACCAGACCGTTTACCAAGGCGTGCGGGATGAGGATCATCTTGATGAATTGCTCGATCGTGACCCCCCTTGGGAGTTACTCACCGAGCGGACGCTTGTCGAACAGCTAATCCACATTCACGATCATTTTGATATCGTCGCGGCAGTTCAGCCAAAATCGATTGATGATCTCGCGGTCGTCTTGGCACTCATACGACCGGGCAAACGATATCTTGTGGGTAAACCGCGTAGTGTGATTGATGCTGAAGTTTGGTCTCTCGACGATAAGGAAGGAAGCTACCAGTTTAAGCGCGCCCACGCAGTAAGCTACGCGGCTCTGATTGTCGTCCAAATGAACTTAATCGTCGAGCAGTTAAGTGGTGATGATGACGGAATCTCAATATAACGTTGTCGAGGTTGAATACAAAAGCACGACCCGTGTGCCCAGTTTGCTCGTCCATATGGTTTGTGAAAAAAGCCATCGAGACACCCCAATTTCGATCCTATCCCTTTACGGGTCAGAACTGAATCTCAACGGAGGGAGGTTTCTTCGTTATCGAAGAACGCTGGTGGAAAATGGTGTTTTTGTTGGGAAACTTCGTTTCAATGTCATTTCTCTCGCTTTTGCCCGAGCGGTGGAATGGGTAGCAGATAACACCATTTCCTTGTGGAACTTTCATCTCGCTTATGTGGAGAATGATGCCGCCCTTCAAATGACTTTTTATTTTGACGATCCTACCGATGCGGTGATATTCAGATTAAGTATTCAAAATAGCGAAATATAGATGGCCGAATTGATTTTTATCCCTGCTGATCGCTTCATCCAAAATCATATCCATATGTACGATTCCTCGGGCCATACGATCAATTGTATGAGTCCACAAATGCCAAGTCAGGTGGATACGCAACTTTCAGTCTTAAGCGAAATCCAAAAGTTCTATTCGGAGTTTGGCGAAACACTTCACCCAACTCCTATGATTTATAGTCTCCGTAGTTCGTTTTGGTCTCTGGAAGAATTGCGCGATTGGGTGCGCGAAAATTGCTCTCGGGATGTTTACGCCCGCAGGCATGAACAAGCTATGTGCTTCGAATTTTTCTCTCCCAGTAAGGAAGAAACTGATCTTCTTAACATTCGGCTGGCAAAACCGAAAAATTTCCTCGTCAAATGCGAAATCCACAAAGATCGCAAAACCGAAATAGAACAGTGGGTGACGGAAAACTGTCAAGGCCGAAGTGAATACTTCCACTCATCGCCTGACCGGGATAACCGCCAAGGCCTCACCTATTATTTCAAAGAGGAAACTGACGAAACTATGTTCCGTGTTCGTTGGGACGGTTGCGCGGATGTTAAAATCAGTAGGGTTTTCTAGTCCATTTTACGGACAAGCGTGACCTGACGCTTGCGAATTCGCCGATTCATCGTTTCTGCGAGCGATACGCGCGGCCCAGCGAGAATTTCGAAGTCTTTGGCCGAGAACATCCGCAAAGATGAGCGGAATTGTTTGAAGCGTGGGTCCTTGATGAAAACATTGATGGGAATCTTGCGATTACTCTCCCACCACCACCGATCACCGAGTTCGAGGAATACCATGCGGGCTTCTTCTTCCGCGATAAGATCGAGAACATAGATGGAGATAAATTGATTATCGGAGTTTTGAATAATGCCCAAATAAGGGGTGCTCTGCATTACACCGAAGCTCAAGAAGGGAAATTTCTCAAGGACTGCCAGCATGCGCTCATCTAGGAAGGGAGAGGTGGATTCTGTCACGCTTTTATTTAGTCTGGCGAAAAAGCGGACTTGGGGGATAAATAGCTACATGTCGGCAATAAACATCTATTCGGTCCCCCAAGTGGCGCATTTGACCGTCGCGGGTGTCAACGCAAGGAAGCACATGGTCACACATTCAGCATATGGTCGCTCTACCTTCAAACTATTCCGTAGGGTGGATAACGATTTTGACTTTCTCGTTCGTGACATAGACCGCCAGCCGGTGGTGCTGCCGGGAGCGATGATGTTCCATATCTGGGACGATACCGGAAGCTCTTTGCTGTCCCTCCCCCTCACAGTAGCCAATTCGGCGCGAGGGCATTACCGGCTTTCGATACCAGCAGCCGACACCACTTCGATCCGCTCCGGAATCTATGTGTGGAGTGTCACGAACGAAAATAGCTCAATCACGAAGCTCCTTTACACCAATCAGGATTATGGCTCACAAGGCATATTGGAGGTAGCAGAGGGCCTTTTAGAGCCCGTAGAGGCACCGTACGAGATTGAAGCCGAAGCAATGACGCCTCTAGGTGGCGATCTTCACTCATCGTCTCTACCGGGCTCCCTGCTGGTTAATAACCTGACAGGGAACCATAGCATGGTTGCCCACCTCGAAGGGTACACTGGCCGTATCATCATTAAGGCTACTCTGGACGAGCAGCCCCCGGCTGCGGACAACGATTGGGTCGATGTCCATACTGAAGTTTTCACCAATGTAACCGGGGGTATCTCTGTCAACTTCCAAGGTAATTTCACCTTTGTGAAGTTCGTTGCGAGTAATGCCGAAGGATTCACAAAGATCACATATAGAAATTGATACGAATCGCGGTGGCTCTGTATAGTCCACTGATGAACGCTTTCATTGATAAAATACTTGAAGATGATTTCGTGTGGGATGCTATCATCGGTAGCCTTCCCGGTTCGGGCAAACGGTCTAACACCGATTACCTGAAATTCAATTGCCCTATGTGCGTTACCGTTGGCGAGACCGCTGATAAGACGCTTCGCGGGGGCGTGAGGCGATCCAATGAAGGCATAGGTATAAACTGCTTCAACTGCGGTTTCCGAGCCAGATACAAAGCCGGTGGCACCCTGTCTCGCAAAATGCGGGACTTCCTTTCACAGATCGGTCTTACAGAGCGCGAAGTGTCGCTGCTGGCCTACAGGGCGTTTCAAATCGCTCGTGTGGTCACCGACGCAAATGTCGAGGTGGAGCACCGCCACGATCGTTTTGTGCCTTCTTTCGCGCCAGTGAGCTTACCGGAGGATACCTTTCCCCTACTCGCGTGGGCGGAATTGGGGTGCGATGAGCCAGCATTCCTTCGTGTAGCCGACTATGCTTTGTCACGCGGCGGAAATATTGCCGAGAGCGTTATGTGGTCCCCTTCGAAAGAGTGGAGGGATCGAATGATCCTTCCCTTCACTTTCCGGAATGAAATTGTGGGTTGGACCGGACGACTCGTAGGAGACGCCACCGAAGACAATCCTAAATATATGAGCGAAGTCCCCTCGGACTATCTCTATAATTGCGACGTGATGTCGCGCTTCGATCGCAAGTTTATCCTCATGCCGGAAGGTGTGTTGGACGCGCACGCGATCGACGGCGTTTCCCCCTTGGGAGCCAAGCTATCACCTCGACAAGCCAATTGGATCAAAGAGAGCGGCAAGACCGTGATCGTGATCCCCGACCGCGACAAATCAGGCCAGAGGCTAATTGATGCCGCTCTTCAATATGGGTGGCGGGTGGCATTTCCCCGGATCAGTCGCGGTGGGCAGAATTGGTGGGAAGAAGATTGTAAAGACTGTGCCGAGGCGGTGAAAAGATATGGCCGCCTCTATGTGATTCGCTCTATCATCGAGACTTCAACCGACAAGACATTGGAGATCAATGTCCGTCGTAAATGGCTAATCGGATAATAATAAGACCAATAAGGCAAGGAGTTAACTTTGGAAGATACTACTCAATATAATACTAACGACTTTCAGACAACGCTCATCAATTTCATGGTGAGCGATGAAACCAGTTTTACCCGCGTTCAGAATATCATCGATGAGAAATACTTCATGGACAATCTCCGTCCTGTGGTACGGATGATCAAGGAGCACTCTGATCGCTATAATACCGTCCCCCAGCCGCAACAGGTTAAGGCGCTCACGGGCTACCTCCCCGAGACGTTCGAAGGGATCGACGACAGTATGGTGGAATGGTTCCTCAATTCCACCGAAGGTTTCTGCCGCCACCGCGCCATCGAGAATGTGATCCTCAACGGGCAGGATTTGATCGAGAAAGGCAAAGGTGCCGATTTGGAGCGCCAGATCAAGGACGCTATGCAGATATCGCTGATCAGCGATCTTGGCTCCAATTACTTTGACGACGTGAAGGCTCGTTTGGAACGGATGAAAGACCGCTCCAACTATGTCACCACGGGCTGGAAGACAATGGATCGAAAACTCGCGGGTGGGTTCACGCGAGGTTCTCTCAACATTTTCGCGGGCGGCTCCGGCTCGGGTAAATCGATATTTCTACAAAACATCGCGCTCAATTGGGCGGTGATGGGTATGAATGTCATCTACATCACGCTTGAGCTATCCGAGGATTTGGTCAACAATCGACTTGATGCGATGGTGACCCAGTTCCGCACCAGCGAGCTTTTGCGCAATGTGGACGCAGTGGTGATGAAAGTCGCCAATGCGCGGCGTGGTCGCGGGGGCGTCAAGGCTGGCGACCTCATGGTCAAAAAGTTCGCCGAAGCGGGAACCACTTCAAACGATATCAAGGCCTACCTCAAGGAATACCAGATCAAGACTGGTAGAAAGCCTGATGCGGTCGTGATCGACTATCTCGATCTTATGCATCCCAACAATGCGAAAATTGACGTGTCGAACCTGTTCACCAAGGACAAATATGTCTCGGAAGAAATGCGCTCCATCGGGAGCGAATGGGATATTCCAGTCGTGTCGGCGTCCCAGCTTAACCGACAGTCGGTAGAGGCTCAAGAATTCGACCATAGCCATATCGCAGGCGGTATTTCCAAGATCAACACTGCCGATAACGTGTTTGGTATTTTCACCTCCCTCACGATGAGGGAAAACGGCAAATATCAGATACAGTTCTTGAAGACGCGATCGGCGGCGGCGGTTGGGCAGAAACTCGAATTGGCCTATGATGCGTCGTGTATGCGCCTCGCCGATATGCCCGACGATGATGATGACGCTCCTGTCATGAACAACCAACAAATGACGCAGACAGTCGCGGCAACCGCTACCATTCCTAATACGGGCAATGGGTTAGTTACTGCTCCACCGTCAGCAGGCTCGGTTCAAAGGTCGGCCATTGAATCAATGTTAAGCCGTTTGAAGAAGGACACGGAGTAAATCTTCACGCCTAAATAACAGAACATCAACGGTGGCGAAGTGGAATACGACAACAACGATCTCCGAACTTACTTGGATATTTTGGAGTTTTACTCGAAAGAGTATACTCCAATTGAGGAAACTATCTCGGAAGAAATCGAAGAACCTGTGATCGACTGTTCCACTCGCCTCGCGGATATCGTGTTCAAACTCCGTTCGTATTCTGAACCCACGGGTGGGGATTACTCACTCGGG